>Ga0207426_1000132_pt1 | contig 209623 bp, 147 predicted proteins | sample AraplaMF_Cvi_mMS_FD_184265 | JGI IMG/M metagenome (GOLD analysis project Ga0207426, IMG submission 184265) | Arabidopsis root microbial communities from the University of North Carolina, USA - plate scrape MF_Cvi_mMS (SPAdes) (version 2) | ecosystem: Host-associated > Plants > Roots >...
AGGGCCAGGCGGGTAACCTGTTGGGAACAGGTGCCGTACTTACTGCTGCGCTGAATATTCATTCAGTAGAAGCGCGGCATGCATCACATATCAGGCAAATGAGGCAGAAAGCCGGCTATGGTAACCCCAAACCCTGGATCACGGGAAAAGATACTTCCGGTATAGGATCGCTGGTGCAAGCCAACTATAATGGAGAAGAGAATACGGTTCAGGCAGGTATACAGATCAAGGGTATCAACGGTCAGCCGATTTCTTTTGACCAGGCTTCAGAATCTTTTGATGAGCCGCTTACCAAAGAACAGGTAGTAACCATCGTTACCCCGTTCTTCGCTAAATAAAAGTTTTATAAGTCAATAGCTCCCACATATCGTTAGGATTAATAGTGGGGGCTATTTTATTTATATCATTTGATATCCGGCCATCAATAATATTAATTACAGGTATTGGCGAAGCCAGGCTTTTGCCTCCTTGTCATCAGTAAAGCTTTTCATCGGGATGGGTGGTTGTTTTAATGAAAAAAGTAAGTTCATGATAAATTTTGCAAGCCCTGGTTTTGATACCATCGCCATGGCAGAATAGATAACTGGCAACTGCTCCGTTGAATACTTCCTGGCAGCTTTGTCAGGAACGGGAGAATTGCTCAGGTAAATAAGTAATGGTACCCGTTTGTTTTGTGTGAGTTGCTTTACCAGTTCAACGTTGGCTTTTATATTGTCTACTGTGCGCTGTGGGCTTTTAGAAAGCGAAACAAGTATCCCGTCATCAAACCAGTAGGTAGCTATCTCTCCTTCAAATGTTTCCCGATCGGTAGGTTTATTTATGGTCATTATTTTCAACTCTGCTGTGTTTGTTATTTATATCATTCATGCTATATCTTTTGCAGGGCCTGTTCAAGGTCATTTAATAAATCATCAATGTTTTCAATACCTACGGAATACCTGATCAAGCCTTCCGGAATGCCTAGTTGCTTACGTTGCTCTTCGGTTAACTCCACATGACTTGTAGTACGTGGCGGACCGGCAAGCGTGCTTACAGAACCAAGGCTTGCCGCAAGATGCACCAGTTTAAGCGCAGGTAAGAATTGTTTCACTGCAGTCCAGCCATCTTTTAAAGAAAAGCTCATCATGCCTCCAAAACCCCGCATTTGTTTTGCTGCAATGCCATGGCCGGTATGTGATTCAAGCCCGGGGTAAAACACGTCGCTTACTTTATCATGCTGTTGTAAAAACTTTGCAATCTTTAATGCCGATGCATTTTGCCGTTCAATACGAAGCTCCAGCGTTTTCATGCCGCGTGCAATCATGTATGCAGCATCTGCCTGTAAACTTGCTCCGTTAATCTCCCTGAACTGGAATACTTTTTTTACCAGCGCTTCTTTGCCTGCAAGCAATCCGCCCATCGCATCAGAATGTCCGCAGAGATATTTAGTAGCACTATGTATCACCAGGTCTGCACCCAACTGCAAAGGATTTTGATTGATAGGGGTAGCGAATGTATTATCTACCATCACAATTGCGCCAACCTTTTTCGCAGCAATGCTTAACCTTTCAATATCTACAATTTTTAATGTAGGATTGGTAGGTGTTTCCAGGTACAGCACCTCACAACCTTTTGCTATGGCTGCCTCCAGTGCTTCGTGATCTGCAGTATCACATAGTTCTACCCCTACATTGTATTTAGGTAAGAAGTCAAGAAAAAGTTTGCTGGTGCCGCCATAAGAATCTTTGATGGATATCACACGTTTGCCGGCTGTTAAAAAAGTAAACAAGCTGTTGCTGATCGCAGCCATGCCTGTTGCAAAAGAGGTTGCCGCTTCTGCATCTTCCAATACCCTTATCTTTTCTTCCAGGGCCGCTACCGTAGGATTGGTATTGCGGCTGTAGATAAAACCTTCCCGGTTACCTTTTGAAACCTCATACCACTCTTCCAGGTCTGTATATGAAAATGCAACGCTGTTTACAACGGGTGTGGTAACTGCGCCTGCAGTATTTACATTGCCTTCGCCTGCCCAAACAGCAGAAGTCCCTTTTTGAAAAGTTGTACTCATGATCGTTTTTTTCTTTTGTGCAATATTGACTGATAACAGATGCGTAAAAGATATAGAATATTTATTTCAGACGAATGCTTTGTATATTACTGCAACTTTTTTCTATGAGATCAATACAGGTATTTACAGGGTTATTGTATCTGCTCATCGCAGGTTTACCATACAGTATTATGGCGCAGGTAGCACGAACAGAAGCCAGGATAGACAGCCTGATGCAACAATATAAAATGGTAGGACTTTCCGTTGCAGTTGTAAAAGACGGGCAACTGGTTTACACTCATGCATTCGGCTTGAAAGACAGGGACGCCGGCACTGCGTTAACAGACAGCAGTATGTTTCGCATTGCTTCTGTTTCAAAGTCTTTTTCCGCCACGGCCATCATGCAACTGGTAGAACAAAAGAAGCTTTCTTTAAAAGATGATGTAAGTAACCTGATCGGTTTCCAGGTACGTAGCCCCAACTTTCCTGATAAAGTAATTACGTTGAAAATGCTGCTGTCACACACTTCCTCTCTTAATGATAGCCGCGGATATTTTACCTATGATTCTATCAATCCTGCGAAAACTACGGAGTGGGCAAAATGTTACAATGCTTATGCACCCGGCAAAGGATATCAGTACTGTAACTACAACTTTAACATCATTGGTGGCATTATTGAAAGAGCGTCAGGTGAACGTTTTGATCATTATATCAAAAGCCATATACTCAATCCTTTGGGATTATATGGCGGTTATGAGGTGGCGGCACTAGACTCCTCCAGGTTTGCCACCTTATATGAATATGATTCAGTTACAAAAAAATATAATGCTGCAAGTGCCTATCGCCAGAACAGGGAAGTGATAGATCATTACATCATGGGTACCAGCACACCCGTATTTTCACCCACAGGCGGCATGAAGATATCCGCTTCAGATCTCGCAAAATATATGATGATGCATATGAACTATGGCAGTTATAATGATGTAAAGATCATCAGCCGTAAAAGTTCAAAGACCATGCAGCGTAAGGTTTCTGATGGCGATGGCGGTTATGGCTTTGCCATCGAAACAAAAAAAGATCTGCTGCCAGGTAAAACGATGAAAGGCCATACCGGCTCTGCCTATGGCTTATACAGCATCATGTTTTTTCATCCAAAAGAAAAATTTGGCATCGTGGCTATTACCAACGGAATAGGTACGGTGGTTGATGATGGTTATAATGAAGTTACCCGGGCCGTGGTAAATGTTTTGTATGATGGATTGATAAAATAAAAGCCATCGTCTTTCAATATTTTTTAGTGTTTCTATCGGTTAATATAAGCCGGTGAAAACTTGCGAAGTGTGATTTCGGTCACAGTTTTTTTGTGATGCATGTCCTTCTTCAGGGGGCATGATGTGTGGTAGTTTTGACTTACAAACTAAAACACGTAAATCATGAAAAAGCGCATTTTAATTATCGTTTCCAATGCCAACACTATCGGACCTAATAACAGGAGAACAGGAACATTTCTGCCTGAAGTAGCACACCCTTATGCAGAATTTGATAAGGCTGGTTACCAGATTGATTTTGCCAGCTTATCAGGCGATACCCCTTACCTGGATGCATTGAACCTTGCAGATGATCCCGATAATCTTAAGTTTCTTACAGGTAAAGGATGGGCAGCAATGCAGAAAGCAACAAAGCTTTCAAATATAGAAGTGCATACTTACGATGCCATTTTTGTTCCTGGCGGACTGGCCCCCATGGTTGATATGCCGGAAGATCCATTGCTGAAAAAAGTAATCGCTGACACTTATGAACGCGGCGCTGTGGTTGGAGCAGTTTGTCATGGCCCAGTTTCTTTATTGAATGTAAAACTGAAGGATGGGTCTTACCTGGTGAATGGTAAAAACATTGCTTCTTTTACTACTGCGGAAGAAGATAACTATGCAAGACCTGATGTTCCTTTTGATTTGCAGACAGCCTTAACAAATCAGGGTGCAATATTTCATGCAGCCGCACCATGGTCTGCCAATAGCATTGCCGATGGTAAACTTGTAACGGGTCAAAACCCTGCTTCTGCAAAAGGCGTTGGTGAAAAGATGGTCACTATTTTAGCATCGGTAAAAGCATAATCAGTATAGTATCCAAAGTTGTTTAACCCGCTTACGATAAAAGGCGTTACCTCTGCAGTAGGAATGATCACCAGTGCTGCACAAGCTGAATCCATTTTAATAAATGAAGATGCAGACCTCGTGATGATGGCGCAGGAGCTATTACGGGATCCTTGTTTTCCATTACGGGCCGTGCATGAAATAAAAGAAAATATTGCATGGCCACTTCAGTATGAGAAAGCAAGATGGTAACTGTATAAACAAGTGTGTGTTGTTAATCCTGCTATCAATATTGTCGCTTGGTTGAATGTATTGTCTTGGGAAACATTATACCATAGGTAACTTCCAGGGGTTGCGGTAACCGGGTTTGATTAATTGATTGGCTGCAGTATTATTTCCGAAATTATGCTGTTGCTCATCCCATACAAGCATGCTTTTGGTGCGCATGGCAATATTGCCCATGTGTGCATATGTGGCCACAAGTCTTCCATTCTCTACGGTGCATACAGGATCTTTACGGGTTTTAATGCATTCCAGGAAATTCTGCATATGCAGCTCATGACTGTCATCACCGGTTTCATTAGGTCTTGCTGCAACTTTGGATTTGCCATCTCTTGTTTCAGGAAAAAATTCCATCGTTTCACGGTTAAGCAACAGCGTTGCATCATTGCCGGTAAACGCCAAACCATACGCTTTACCATACGGTCCGTTCTGTGTGCCGGCTATATTTTGCCAGTGAACAGTATAATCGGGTAGCTGGTAGGTTACATCAAGCGTATCAAATGTTTCATGTGCATGATCAGGATAAGAAAAATTGCCACCTGTTGCATTTACCCAAAGCGGTAGTTGTGTAATATTCTTTGCCCACAAGCCAATATCGAGCAGGTGTACGCCCCAGTCTGTTAAAAGACCGCCACCATAATCCCAAAACATTCTCCAGTTACCATGAAATCTTGTTTTATTAAATGGCTTGTATGAAGCAGGTCCCAGCCACATATCATAATCAACACCTGCAGGAATGGCGCTGTCAGCTGTTTTAATTTCACCGATTCCATAATTGAAATTCGCCCAGATATTTACATTTCTCAACTGGCCTATTCCACCGTTTTGAATCAGGCTCATTGCCTTTTTAAACAAGGGGCCGCTGCGTTGTTGCATACCCACCTGTACTACACGGTTATGTTTACGGGTGGCCTTTACCATAACGTCACATTCCGCGATGCTGTTGGCAAGTGGTTTTTCTACATAGATGTCTTTTCCTGCCTCACATGCAGCAACAAAAGGCAGGCAATGCCAGTGATCAGGTGTGCCGATGATCACAGCATCAAGATCTTTAACTTCAAGCAACCTGCGATAATCTGTATATTGTTTTGGTGCTTTACCTTGCAGCTTTGATACATCTGCACTGCGTTGGTTTAAAACATTGCTGTCAACATCACATAAACCTGTGCAAACTACTCCCGGCTGCTTTAACGCATTTTCCAGGTTGCCAAAACCCATATTACGGCAACCAATCAATGCAATATGTATCGTGTCACCAGGCGCAGTTATTTTTCTTTTAAATGCTGCTAAGGAAGAATGATTCAGGATGCTTCCTACACCGGTGGCTACTGCAAGTTTGCCGGTGTTGTGTAAAAATTGACGACGGGTGGTAGACATATGGCGTATTTGCAACAAACTTAAAAAATTAGGGCTATGTTGCCACATACAGCGTACGGCTTTGATGATTTTATTAGGAATGGAACATCTTATAGCCAGGGATCCGATGATTGAAGCGATCTGTTTTCAGCGATTATTCATACGAACTTCACGTACTGCTTATATATAATCTTTCATAATTCTGATATGATATAAGTTACATAGAAAGAATACCCTGGCACCTGATGTAGTACTGAAGAATGCAACATTTCGTCATTTAAAACAAGTTTTGCTTTTCGCGTTTGATTCCCGTTTTTACCAGGCGTTTTTGTGTAAGAAATACATAAAACTCCCTTTCAGGCACCTATACAAAAGCGAACGATAAGTGTATTGAAAGCGAACACCGGATACCGGCAGCATGATGCCTAAAATAATGCGGATCAATTACTAAGCACAATGGCATATTTTTATATTTGCTTAGCTAACTGTTGTTACGAATGAGAGACGAAAACCGCATATGGTCGCTGATGGCAAAGAAACTTTCCGGTGAAGCTTCACCGGCAGAGTTGCGCGAGCTACAGGAGTTGTTGCAGGACAACCCGGGACAGGCGGCGGCTATGGAGATTCTTTCAGCCATGTGGAAGCCGGCGGAAACAAAGGACACCGCCCCCGGCGAAGAAGAAGCGGCAGCCAAACAGTTATTGCAAAGGGCAAAACAACAGCGGTCTTTATCCTCATCATCACATCAAACAAAAGATATTCATCCTATACCTGGCCGGCTTAAAAAACCACGCCGCGGGTTACGTACCTCACTTCTCAACCGGGGTAAACTCAACAGTTATTTTAAAAGCAGCGTACGCAACCTGCTAAGGAATAAAAGCTTTTCCCTCATCAATATTTCCGGTCTTGCTATTGGCATCGCCAGCGCTATCCTGCTTTTTCTCTGGATATCGGTACAGTTTGATATGGACCAGTTTCACCAGAACAAAGACCGGGTGTATAAATTGTATAACCGTGCCAAAATAAATGGTGAGGTTCAAAGCTGGGCTTCTACCCCCATGGTAATGGCTTCTTCGCTTAAAGAAAACTATCCCATTACAGAAGAGGTAGTGCGCCTGAACTGGGTGGGCGCTTTTGTACTTTCTGCCGGTGACAAGCATTTGCAGTCACAGGGGTTCCTGGCTGATCCGGGCTTTTTTAAACTCTTCAGTTTTCCTTTTGAAGAAGGCAATCCGCAACAGGCGCTGACCGATAAACACGGCATTGTACTTACGGAAACAATGGCGCATCACCTCTTTGGAGATGCTGATGCCATGGGCAGGATGGTGGGTGTAGATAGTAACGCGTTTACGGTAACAGGCATTCTGAAAGACCTGCCCAATAATACCCAGTTCCAGTTTGATTACCTCGTGCCATGGAGTTATACCAAAGAAGTGGGCTGGGAAAATTTAAGCTGGTCAAACAACTCAATTTCTACCTATGTGCTGGTGAAGCCAGGTGTTACAGAAGCCGCAGCCAACAAGGCTTTTAAAGACATTATCCATCGGCATGCGCCTGAAATCAACACCGAGATTTTTGTTCACCCGATGGCAAAATGGTGGTTATGGTCAAGGTTTGAAAACGGGAAGATCGCCGGCGGTGGTATTGATGATGTAATACTGTTTGGCCTGATTGCCGGCTTACTATTACTGGTGGCATGCATCAATTATATGAACCTGAGTACCGCCCGTAGTATGAAGCGCGCCAAAGAAGTTGGCATACGCAAAGTGGCGGGTGCAGGAAAGGCTTCACTGGTACAGCAGTTTATGCTGGAATCAGTATTACTTTCCCTTATTGCTGGTCTTGCGGCACTCGTTATTGCAGCAGAGGCACTGCCTTTTTTTAACCGTCTCACCGGTGCCAGATTATCTATTCCCTACCAGGACGGCAGGTTCTGGCTACTCTTCTTATTGGTGATCTTGATGACTGGTCTTATAGCGGGCAGCTACCCATCTTTTTACCTGGCCGCCTATAAACCATTGCATGTGTTAAAGGGAAGTTTTAAATCTGTACGATCACTTTTTAATCCGCGGAAAGTATTGGTGGTAGTACAATTTAGCTTTGCGATTATATTTATCATTTGCACAATTGTTATTTACCGCCAGATTGATTTTGGGAGAAAGCGGGAAATGGGTTTTACACAGGATCATCTTTTATACCTCTATAACAAAGGCGATATTCAGAAGAATTTCCCGGCAATTCAGCAGGAGCTGTTAGCCTCCGGTGCAGCCAGTCTTGTGGCCCGCACCAATTCACCTATTACAGATATATGGAGCTGGGAGAACAGCTATCAATGGCCGGGGAAAGCAGCAGACGACAAATCAGCGTTTGCAAGATTTTCAACAGACGGCAACTTTACTTCCATCCTGAACATCCCGTTGGTAGCAGGCAGGGATATTGATGTTAGCCGGTACCCATCAGATACTATGGCGCTGGTGCTTAATGAGGCTGCTGTAAAACTAACCGGCATACAGCATCCCGTAGGACAAACCCTTAAAAGTGAGGATGGAACCTGGCATGTGGTGGGTGTGGTAAAAGATTTTAACCCGGGCCGGCCATATGACCCCATCCGACCAACAGTTATCCAGGGGCCGGGGCACAGCAGCTGGTTTGGTACGGTTACCATCAAACTAAATCCCGCAGTACCTGTAACCGCAAGCCTTGAGAAAATAAATACATTGTTCAGGAAGTATAATCCTGATTATCCTTTCCAGTATTATTTTGTAAGCGATGCATATGCCGAAAAATTTAAAGGACTGCAACACTTTGGCAACTTTGCAGGATTGTTTGCCGGGTTAACCATTTTCATATCCTGCCTGGGCATATTTGCTTTGGCAGCTTACATGGCCGAGAACCGGATTAAAGAGATTGGCGTTCGTAAAATATTGGGTGCATCTGTAGCAGCCATCACTACGCTGCTTTCCAAAGACTTTTTACGGCCGGTGCTGGTATCCTTCCTTATTGCTGCGCCAATAGCAGGCTGGTTAATGAATAACTGGCTTGGCCAATTTGCTTATCGCACCAATATCAGTTGGTGGATCTTTGCGGTTTCCGGTATTGCCGCCACACTTATTGCATGGATCACGGTGAGCTACCACTCTGTACGGGCGGCACTTACCAACCCGGTAAAAAGTCTGCGCTCGGAATAAGCAACGATGCTTCAGTAATCAATCCGGATGATATAGTAAAGATGGTTTTCATGTTCAATAATATATCCATCAATAAATAATCTTTAAATCCTGCTTTCAGGATTGCATTTTCCTGCTATGCTGCGTAATTTGGGTACAGATCAATCCACCATATCATGCCTTTTTATCAACAGATTGATGCGGGTACAACTGCCGGGCAGCGCACGTTAAAAAACCTGCTTGCTTTAAGAGCGGCGCTTACTGCTGAAATACCAGAAAAACATCTTGAGTCAAACCTGCTGCTGGCTACCTGGAACATCAGGGAGTTTGGAGAGAGCAAGTATGGAGGAAGATCCGTAGAGGCATTGTACTATATCGCAGAGATTATTAACAGGTTTGATATTATTGCGGTGCAGGAAGTACGCAGAGACCTGAAAGCTTTTGATAGCCTGATGAAAATACTCGGCAGCCAGTACCAGTATATGTTTACGGATGTTACGGAAGGTAAGGCCGGAAATATGGAAAGGCTATGTTTTGTATACGATACCCGTAAAGTGAAGTTTGGCGGCTTATCCGGCGAATTGGTGCTGCCACCGCTGGAAGAAAAAGACCCGGTTACCGGGCAGACCATCACAACTCCATCCAAACAACTGGCACGCACGCCTTATATGTGCGGACTCAGAGCCGGCTGGACGAACTTTGTACTTACCACAGTGCATATTCTTTACGGCACTGCAGCGGCAGATGACCCCAACAGGCTGAAGGAGATTGAAAATATTGCAGGCGCGATTGTAGCCAAATCTGAAAAGGCTTATGAATGGTCGAGGAACTTTGTATTACTGGGCGATTTTAATATTTTTTCCAGGAAAGACAGCACACTCTCTGCGATCAAAAAAGCCGGATTCACGATCCCGGAAGCGATACAAAATCTCAATATTGGATCTAACGTAATGCAGAATAAATTTTATGACCAGATTGCCTTCAAGGTAAGACCACATGAGTTTGAAACAACGGGCAAAGCCGGCATCTTTGATTATTACAAATATGTTTACCGCTTAGAGGATGAGGCCGAATACGTAGAGGAAATGGGCAAAGCATACGACACAACTTCTGATGGAAGCCCCAGAGAAAACAAAACGCTGTACTATAAAAATTACTGGCGCACATTCAAGATGTCTGATCACCTGCCAATGTGGGTAGAAATTAAAATAGACCACACTGACAGCTTCCTGCAGCACCGTATGAAACCAAAGCAGGATGCGCCGGATACTCCTTCACCTCAATAAATTAAAATTATTTTGGCAGTGACCGGATATGGTATTCCTGTATACGCGCCGGTTGTTCAGGCGTTAACGTGAAACGTATTTCTATATTGGCATTTTCTCCTTCCATAATAAATCCACCGCGCAAATTGTTTTCAGGAATGAAAGGTCTTACTTTCAAAACTCTGCCGGCTTTGGCATATACTTCACCGGCTTCTTTTTTAAGCGAATCGATCATATAATCCATAAAAAAATTCACAGCGAAAATATCACTCGAAGTTACCCCTTTCCATTCAGGTAAGAGCTTGACCAGTTCTTCTTTCCGCTGGTTAATAATGGTCGATACGGGTATTGGTCCTGGCTTTAACCGGGCCAAAGAAATAAGCGTATCCAGCACAATAGCATTGATGGCACTTGCTGGCGCATAGGTAAGATTGGCAAAACATATCACACCGATGCCATAATCAGGCACAATAGCCCAGTTACTGCCAAAACCGGGAAGCCCACCCGTGTGCCCAACAAATACGTGTTCTTTGCAGTCTTTACTCCATCGCAATCCATACCCGTATGCAGATACCACCGGGCAGGCACTTCCACCCGGATAATGGAAGCCGCTGTTGAGGTTATTAAAATTCCAGGGTTGCTGCATCTCACGCAAAGAACTTCTTTTAAGCAGTCCTTCTTCTTTTCCATCCCGGGCAGGCCATGCCTGTAACTGAAAGGCAACATATTTTGCAAAGTCTTCCATAGTGGTAATCATACCGCCCATTGCACCATAAGCGCCATCGTGCAGCATGGGTTGTTCTATCCAGGTATCATTCAGCCAGCGATAGCCATGTGCAAGCCTTGCTTCCGGAACGTTGGTATACTCAAAATAGGTATGCTTCATTCCCAGTGGCTGCAGAATATGTTGCGTGATATAATCGGCATAATGCATACCGGTCACTTTTTTAATGATATATCCCAGCATCGCAAACCCCATATTACTGTATTCATAAGCTACGCCAGGTACATTGGAAAAAGAGATGCCTTTTTTAATCATATCAAGCATTTCCTGGTCAGTAACAGCCAGTTGCCTGTCGCCCCAGGGATTATCTTCCGGGAAACCGGCCGCATGGGTTAACAGGTGACGGATAGTAATCAGCGGTGCATCTGTTGTTAGGTAATGCTGTGATTTTAATTCGGGGATATATAAATAGGCAGGGTCATCCAGCTTTAATTTGCCAGCATCTCTTAGCTGAAGGATCGCTACGCTCACAAAACTTTTGGTCATAGAAGCAATACGGAAACAGGTTGTTGCATTCACAGGATATTGCTTACCGATGTTACCAAGTCCGGACGCTCCCGTGTACACCAGCTTCCCATCTTTCACAATGCCATATACCATTCCCGGGAAATGATTCTTTTCTGCATAGGATTTATATAGCTGATCTGCTACAGAAAATGCCTGCTGCAGGCTGCTGGTATCCTGTGCGTTGGTATGAATATATAATGCGAAAAAGATGCAGGTAAGGTAAAGGTGCTTCTTCATATGCTGTAATATAAAAAACAAATGAATACAGCAAGGAAAGATAAGGATCACTTCTTTGAAACAGGTGAGAGAACGCTTAGTGTGCGGCGTAAGTCTGCAGGTAATCGAACCTGGGGGTAAGCTTTCCTTCTTTTAATATTGTTGCCTGCGTGATGGTATGATTACCGCCATCAAGCAATCCCTGTAATACATGCTTGATCAACTGTTCACCAAAATAGCGGCTGGCATCGCGGGGAAGTTCATTGGGCAGGTTACCTACCGCCATCATATCAATACTTTCTTCCAGGTAAGGTGCAGTTTTTTCAGCGGTTGTTTTATGTACGCCGTAGATGGGATCTTCAATGGTTGCATCACCCAGGTTGCAAGGCACGCTTCCACCTTTGTCATCGGTAATATCGGCAATGGTTTTAATCCTGAAATCCGGATGTTGCAGGGTATCCCACTCAAAAAGACGTGGCACATTTGTATCCCAGTAAATACCATTCATCAGGATATCTGTCTGCATACAATATTTTTCAAACATACAGGCATATTCTTCCGCATGTTCATGAAAATGTTCCCGCTGATACCTGCCGGTGGTTTTATGCAGGTAAAGGTCTCCACCTTTTAAATGCACGTATACAGGATAACTGAATTCCTTGTTCAGAAACTCTTCCGGCTCTACATCCTGTACATCCATCAGGTTCATAATTTCGAGTATCCCATGCGCCACACGACCACTTCCGGTAATCGCAATTTTTACATTGGGAAGTTTAAGTCCGAAATAAGTATGAATCAATTCACGATAATCGCGATGCTTGTGTACGCGGCCAAGACGATATTCACCGGTACGATTGCCATAAGCCATCATACCATTGTGCGCACCCACGATGCCTGCAAAAAAGCCAAAGCCAATGATGCGCTGACCATCTTCGTGCTCCAGGCATTCATAATCAATAAGCGTAATGCCATGATCAATCATGGCATGCATCAGTTGCTGATTGTAAGGTTGTTTCTTACGGGTATGCGAAAAGAAGAGATAGGTTTTACCGGGAATAAGCATGGCAACCGGCACTTCCTTTATGCCCAAAAGAATGTCGCATGCTGATACATCTTCCTGCACCGTAATACCTGCACGGATATATTCCTTGTCAGTAAAACAACGATTGGGGCTGCTTTGTACCAGCATTTTAAAACCGGGCATATTTTTCTGCAACCATTTACATTGGGCCGGAGTAAGTGCCACGCGGTTATCTGCAGGCGTTTTACCTTCTCTTATCAATCCTATAACAGGCATTGCTGTACATTTGTATTTGCAATGTAAGTGATTTTCGGGGTTATGCAGTTTTACCGCTGTGTAAACGAAGATGGATTAACAACACATTTTCAAGTTCATGCATCGCATGTGTTATACCAGCTAATCATTTATTTTACAGGTTGCGATTAGCTTCAAAAAATAGTTATGATCGTATTGAATAAAATCTGGAAAGTCTTCAGGAACCTTTTGTTCCCCAAAAAGCGTTGCTGCAAATAGCCGGAAAAAATATTTCACCGGATTTGGCCGGTTCAAACCGATGCGCTTATATTTGCAGCCCGGCAAAAAGGCCGGAAGTCAATAAGTCAGGAAGACGGAAACTACATTAGCAATAATGTTTGCTTTCTCACAAATGACCACATTGACTTGATGACTTCTCAAAGGCCCAGATGGCGGAATTGGTAGACGCGCTAGACTCAAAATCTGGTTATCGCAAGGTAGTGCAGGTTCGATTCCTGTTCTGGGCACAATTTTATTTTAAAGCCTTATAAATCAACGATTTGTAAGGCTTTTTAGTTTGAGGGAATTCCACATCTGTAAAGGAATAAAATCCCAATAATTTTATCTTCGCTAAGCATTGGTAATGATGTTTTAAGTGTGGTAACTCAAAATTATCTTTATCAATGCTTCTTTTTATCTGGCAACTTGGGTTAATTAGTAAATTATCAAGAAGAATAGAGAAGGTGGAACCTTTGTAAATTGTTTGCAAATTTCATAAAACAACAAAGGCCGCAATTAAGCGACCTTTATATAACTGAGTAACCTCAGTGCCCCGGAACGGACTTGAACCGTTACGACCGTTGCGGGTCACAGGATTTTAAGTCCTGCGTGTCTACCAATTCCACCACCAGGGCAACCGAAAAAAAATCCCGCAAACAGCGGGATCTTTTCGTGAGCGGAAGACCGGGCTCGAACCGGCCACCCCGACCTTGGCAAGGTCGTGCTCTACCAAATGAGCTACTTCCGCGTTATTTATAAGAACTTGTTTTTTTGATTTGGGAGTGCAAAAATAGTGATCTGCGAATAACGGCAAAATTTTTTTTCACTTTTTTTATTTGTACTCCGGCGTGTACAAAGTGCTGCTCTGGATTTCAATATCAGGCTTGCCTTTGTAGCTGTGCTGGTATAATTTGAAACATGCACCAAACAGGAAGGCAAGTATGCAAAATACCTGTACATAAAAAAGAAAACGGGAAGACTTCACCCAATCGTAACCAAAATCTTTTTCCTGTTGTTCTACGATAGCTTCGTGCGACATAAAATTCTTTTTTGGTGCGATGCAAAAATAAGGGTGCAGATGAAATTATCACTGCTTCTTTTGAATAATTTCTGAAAACCGTTTCTTTTTCTCTACAAAATAGGCCCATACTACAGGCTTAAAATGTACGCCTGTTAAGGCTTTCATGGGTTGCCGGTGATAGGTATATTTTTCTTTTTTTCTAAGACACCATAAGAAAAGACTTACATAGGCTTTCAATACTGCGGTAAATGATTTTGGATAGCCGCTAAACAGGTTTTTAAAGGCAAATACCATATCCAGGATGAAGCGGTAAGGCATTTTCCAGCACTTTTCTTTCCATACCAGGTTTTTGCATAACATAACAAGGTTATTGCGAAAGTTCAGGTACACTTTGCGTTCATTACCCTTGGGCAAGGTTCCGCCGCCTATATGGTAAACGATTGATTTTGGGCAACTCATGATTTTATACCCGGATAGCTGCATGCGCCAGCAAAGGTCAATTTCTTCCATATGGGCAAAGAACCAGCCATCAAAACCGTTACATTCATGATAAACCTCCGCACGTACAAACATGGCCGCACCTGAAGCCCAGAATGCCGGTGAAGGCTCATCATATTGGTGATGGTCCTCTTCACAAACCTCAAAGAGCCGCCCCCTGGAAAAAGGATATCCCAAAAAATCAATCCATCCCCCGGCGCCACCGGAATATTCAAAATGATCTTTCTGATGATAAGCCAGCAGTTTGGGCTGGCAGGCCGCAATCTTATTGTCTGATTGCATCAGTTCAATCACAGGTTCAATCCAGCCGGCTGTAACTTCTACATCAGAATTAAGCAGAACATAAAACTCACTTTGTACCTGCTTCAGCGCCATATTGTAGCCTCCCGCAAAGCCATAGTTCCGCTCCAGTATAATGCGTTCAACCATTGGGTACTGTTCCTGTAAAAATTGAAGAGAATCATCGCTAGAAGCATTGTCTGCTACAATTACACGTTTATTGCCGTAAGTAGACGCCAGCACAAAAGGAAGAAATTGTTCAAGATAATTTCTGCCGTTAAAATTTAAAATAACAATTGCAACAGTCGGTTGATTCAAAATCCTTATTTGGCCAAAAATAATACACGCACACATAACTATCGTTGGTATAAATATTTTAGGTTTTCTTTCGGGCTTGAGACAGTTGGCAACGGTGATAATTTTGTAATATTTTGCCGGTAACATTAATTCTCCGGCTAATTTTATTATCTCCTTTCAAAAAGCCATTAAATCTTTATTTTTGCCCGATAACTGAACTCCGTCTTATTAAAGGTTATGAAGAAAATAGAACTGGAAATAGTAGCGTTGTCGCATAGCATTACCCAAACACATTCTTATGCGGTTGTTTTAGGGGAGGTGAATGGCCTTCGTCGCCTGCCGATTGTAATAGGCGGATTTGAAGCGCAGGCAATCGCCGTAGCGCTGGAACGCATGCAGCCCAGTCGCCCGCTTACCCACGACCTGATGAAGAATTTCATGAATGCCTTTAATGTAGACCTGATGGAGATTGTGATCAATGATTTGCAGGAAGGTATTTTTTACTCCAAACTGGTTTGTATAAGTGAGCATGATACCGTGGAAATAGACAGCCGCACCAGCGATGCGCTTGCTTTGGCTGTTCGGTTTGGTTGCCCCATTTATACCTACGATCATATACTGGAAAGCGCAGGCATATTGATGGAAGATACCGGCAAAAAGAAAAAGACTGAAGTAGCGGTGACTGATGCACCATCTTCAGGCGCCGGCAGCAGAGAGGAACTTGCAAAGCTAAGTGTAGAAGAACTGAATACCCTTTTAAGCGAGGTGCTGGAGCAGGAAGATTACATCAGGGCCATCGCAATAAGAGACGAATTGACCAAAAGACGCAAATAAGCACTTATACTTAGTAATATTTTATAAATTACAAACCATCTTCTTCCTTGATCTTATTTCCAAATTGTAAGATAAACCTTGGTCTTAATATATTACGTAAGCGGGAAGATGGATATCACGACCTGGAAACCGTTTTTTACCCGCTGTCATTAAAGGATGCCGTAGAGGTCATTAAGACGAATGGCGAAACTGAAACCAGCGTACATTTTACTTCATCAGGATTAGAAATTGCAGGAGAAGAAAAAGACAACCTTTGTGTAAAGGCCTATCATCTGCTTAAGAAAGACTTTCCTCAACTACCATCGATAGAGTTGCACCTGCATAAAAACATTCCCATGGGCGCTGGTTTAGGCGGTGGAAGTGCCGATGGCGCGTTTGTTTTAATGTTGCTTAACGAGAAGTTCAAACTCAGTCTTTCTAAGACGCAACTAATTGATTATGCGCTACAATTGGGTAGCGATTGCCCGTTTTTTATCCTGAACAAACCTTGTTTTGCGCAGGGAAGGGGTGAATTAATGCATCCGCAGGATATAAATCTTGCCGGTTACCGGTTTGTGATCGTGAAACCAGGCATACACGTGTCTACAGGTTGGGCATTTGCCAGCATTACACCAAAAATTCCGGTAAAATCTATTAAAGAGATTATTCAGCAACCTGTTGGAACCTGGAAAGAGGAGCTAATGAATGATTTTGAAGCCCCGGTTGCAGCGAAGTATCCTGAGATATCCCACATTAAAAATCAGCTATATAAGAATGGTGCCTTATACGCATCTATGACGGGTAGCGGAAGTTCTGTTATTGGCATTTTCTCCCCATCTGTTTCCCCCGTTTTTTCCTTCCCGGATAGCTGGTTTGTGCAAGTTTTATAAGTTTTAGTAGCTGACTATCAATTTTATATGTATCATTTTTTAGATGTTTTGAGACATAATGCCAGTTTTGTTGCAATAATTTCAAACATTTTATTCAAACCTTAAAAAATATTAAGGTTTGTTTTTAGCATTTTTTCGTAATTTTATTCGCCTGCCATATTATTATTCCATTAAAATTTTCGTTTGCCTATGCCTGTACAAGACAGACATGAGGGACTATATGACCCCTCTTTTGAACGTGACGCCTGTGGTATCGGTTTTGTGGCCAACATAAAGGGCAACAAATCTCACCAGATCATTTCCGATGCGTTAACCGTATTGGAGAACATGGAACACCGTGGCGCTTGTGGTTGTGAGAATAATACCGGCGATGGCGCAGGTATTATGATCCAAACCCCCCATGAATTCTTCTTCGATGAATGTATTAAACTTGGTGTGCACCTGCCCGCTTTTAGTAAATATGGCGTGGGTGTCATCTTTTTTCCGAGAGAAATCAGGCTGAGGGAAGAATGCCGGGATATTTTTAACCGTTCGGCGGAAAACCTGGGACTAGAGGTGCTGGCTTACCGGAAAGTTCCTGTAAACCAGAACGATATCGGCCCAACGGCGCTTTCTGTAGAACCGGAAATGGAACAGGTTTTTGTAGCCTGCCCGGATCATATCAATAACCCGGATGAATTTGAACGAAAACTTTTTGTGTTGCGCAATTATGCAACGCATACTATTAATAATACGGTAAAGAAGGATGAGATTGGTTTTTATATTGCATCTCTTTCTTACAAAACCGTAGTGTACAAGGGCCAGCTTATCAGCAGCCAGGTACGTCATTATTTTCCAGACCTTGGTAACAAGCGCCTCGTAAGTGCTTTTGGCCTGGTGCATTCCCGTTTTGCCACTAATACTTTTCCTTCCTGGAAGCTGGCGCAACCTTTCCGTTTTATAGCACATAACGGGGAGATAAACACGCTTCAGGGTAATCTTAACTGGCTGAAAACCAGTGAAAAAGGATTTGAATCGCTGGCGTTTACCAAGGAAGAAATGGAAATGTTGCTTCCCATTGTTACAGGAGGACAGAGTGATTCTGCCTGCCTGGATAACATGGTGGAAATGCTTACACTCAGCGGTCGTTCATTGCCACATGTAATGATGATGCTGATACCGGAAGCCTGGGATGGCAATGAACACATGAACCCCATCAAGAAGGCGTTTTATGAATATCATGCGTGTTTAATGGAGCCCTGGGATGGCCCGGCTTCCATTTCATTCACCGATGGTAAAATTATTGGCGCCACGCTTGACAGGAATGGTCTTCGCCCTTCCCGTTATTGCGTAACCACAGATGACCGCGTTATCATGGCTTCTGAAACCGGTGCATTACCGGTAGATGCCGCTATTATAAAAGAAAAAGGCCGTTTGCAACCTGGAAAAATGTTCGTGGTAGACATGGAGCAGGGTCGTATTATCAGCGATGAAGAGCTGAAACAGGACATCTGCTCATCCAAGCCCTATGCAGAATGGCTTAATAAGTACAAGATCCGCCTGGAAGAACTTCCTGAGCCAAGGGTGTCGTTTACACACCTTGAATCAGACCAGATCTTCAAATACCAGAAAGCATTTGGCTATTCCAGCGAAGATCTTGAAACAATTATTGCCCCCATGGCCATTGATGGCAAAGAACCAATCGGTTCTATGGGTACCGATGTTCCGCTGGCCGTACTCAGCGACCAGCCGCAACATCTGAGCAGTTATTTCAAACAATTATTTGCACAGGTAACCAATCCACCGATTGACCCGATTCGTGAGCGGATGGTAATGTCGCTGGCAACCTTTGTGGGTAATAATGGTAACCTGCTGATGGAAGATCCGCTAAGCTGCCACTGCGTTGCATTAAAACAACCGGTGCTGAACAATCATGAGCTGGAAAAACTCCGCAGCATTGATACCGGCATCTTCCAGGCAAAAACATTGCAAACCTATTTCAGGGCCGATGGTAATATTGGATCACTGAAAGCCGGTCTGGACAGGCTTTGCCGTTATGCGGTGGATGCTGCACGTGATGGTTTTGAAGTATTGATTTTGTCTGACCGGGCTATTGATAGCGAACATGCACCTATTCCTTCTTTACTTGCATTGGCCGCAGTGCATCATCATCTTATCCGTAAGGGATTACGTGGCCAGGTAGGTTTGGTTGTTGAAGCCGGCGATGTTTGGGAAGTACATCATTTCGCCTGTTTGATTGGTTTTGGTGCTACCGCGATCAATCCATATCTCGCATTGTCTTCTATCAGAGATATGAGGCTGAATGACAGGTTGGAAACAACGCTTGATCCGGAACAACTCAAGAAAAATTATATTAAGGCCGTTAGCGATGGTTTATTGAAAGTATTTTCTAAAATGGGGATCTCTACTTTCCAAAGCTACCAGGGTGCTCAGATATTTGAGATCATCGGTTTAAACAGGTCTGTAGTGGATACTTATTTCTCCGGCGCTACTTCCCGCATTGAGGGAATGGGGCTGGATGAAATTGCCAAGGAAACACTTACCAAACATTTCCTCGGCTTTAGCCGCAAAGACATTCCCGTTGACAGGCTGCCTGTAGGAGGTTTATACCAGTGGAAACGTAAAGGCGAATTCCATTTGTTTAATCCGCAAACCATTCACCTGCTGCAATATTCCACCAGGATGAATGATTACAATACTTTTAAGAAGTATAGCAAGCTGGTAAATGAACAAGGGGAAAAAGCTGCTACCTTAAGAAGCCTTTTCAAGTTTAAGAAAAGCAGGCCTTCTATTACGATTGATGAAGTGGAACCTGCCGAAAATATATACAAACGTTTTGCTACCGGCGCTATGAGCTTTGGCTCCATTTCCTGGGAAGCGCACACCACACTTGCCATTGCAATGAATCGTCTGGGCGGTAAAAGCAATACCGGTGAGGGTGGGGAAGATGAGATCCGCTACCAGCCAATGGAAAACGGAGATTCTATGCGCTCAGCCATTAAGCAGGTAGCTTCTGCGCGTTTTGGAGTAACGAGCCAGTATCTTACTGAAGCAGATGAGTTACAAATTAAGATGGCGCAGGGTGCAAAGCCTGGTGAAGGTGGCCAGTTACCTGGTCATAAAGTAGATGATTGGATTGGTAAAACAAGACACTCCACTCCAGGTGTAGGTCTTATTTCACCGCCGCCGCACCACGATATTTATTCTATTGAAGATCTTGCCCAATTAATATTCGACCTCAAGAATTCCAACCGTGCTGCGCGTATCAACGTAAAGCTGGTATCAAAAGCAGGTGTTGGAACGATTGCTACCGGTGTTGCCAAAGCTAAGGCAGATGTTATCCTTATTTCGGGTAATGATGGTGGAACCGGTGCATCACCTATCAGTTCTATAAAACACGCAGGTTTGCCATGGGAGCTAGGCCTGGCGGAAACACATCAGACATTGGTTCGCAACAAACTGCGTAGCCGTGTAACCGTACAAACAGATGGTCAGTTAAGAACCGGGCGTGATGTGGCAATCGCAGCATTACTCGGTGCGGAAGAATGGGGAATTGCAACTGCTGCGCTGGTAGTGGAAGGTTGTATCATGATGCGCAAGTGTCACCTGAATACCTGCCCTGTAGGCGTTGCAACGCAGGATACTGAGCTGAGGAAGCGTTTCACAGGCAATGCAGACCATGTGGTGAATTATTTCAAATTCGTTACACAGGAACTGCGTGAAATAATGGCAGAGCTTGGTTTTAGAACAGTTAATGAAATGATTGGCCAGGTAGATACGCTCACAGAACGTGAGGGTATCACACACTGGAAATATAAAAAACTGGATATTTCTTCCGTGCTTTATAAAGAGCCTTCTACAGAATATGTAGGTTTATATAAGCAGGAAGAGCAGGATCATGGTCTGGCGGATGTGCTTGACTGGAAGCTGTTGAAAGCAGCACAACCTGCACTTGACAAGAAGACTGCGGTAAAAGCTGAATTCGACATTAAAAATACAGACAGGACTGCAGGCACCATCTTATCCAACGAGATTACCAAGATATATAAAGCAGAAGGGTTGCCGGAAGATACCATTCACTTCAAGTTCCTGGGTACTGCAGGGCAAAGTTTTGCGGCCTTCAATACAAAAGGTGTTACGCTTGAACTGGAGGGTGATGCCAACGACTATTTTGGAAAGGGATTAAGCGGTGCAAGACTGGTGGTTTATCCGCCAAAACAAGCATCTTATATTCCCGAAGAAAATATTGTCATAGGTAATGTTGCTTTCTACGGGGCAACGGCTGGTGAAGCCTTTATCCGCGGAAAGGCTGGTGAGCGTTTCTGTGTACGTAATTCAGGTGCTAATGTTGTAGTTGAAGGTGTGGGAGATCACGGATGCGAATACATGACCGGTGGAACTGCGGTGATCCTCGGGCCTACCGGCAGAAACTTTGCTGCAGGTATGAGTGGCGGTATTGCTTACATCTATGATGTTCAGGGCAAGTTTGCTTCTATGTGTAATCCTGAAATGGTTGATCTTGATCCGGTTAATGAAGAAGATGTAACTGTTTTGCATAAGATGATCAGCGGTCATTATCAAAATACCGGAAGTACCGTTGCAAGGTTTGTGCTGGATGATTTCGAAAACCAGCTCAGGAATTTTGTAAAAGTCTTCCCAAGGGATTATAAGAAAGTATTGATTGAAAGAAAACAAAAAGTGGAAGTAAGTAAATAATAAATTTCGCCGGAAAGATGCCTCACATACAGGCGATCTTTCCGGTTTCTTTTTAGTCTTCGGTTAACTTTAAAACGATCACTTCAAATCACCAGATAAGATGGGTAAACCAACAGGTTTTCTTGAGTTTACAAGAGAAATGCCAGCAAAACGTCCAGTACAGGAGCGTTTGAATGATTACAATGAATTTGTTGAATTATATCCCAAGGATAAATTAAACCAGCAGGCCGCAAGGTGCATGAACTGTGGCATTCCTTTTTGCCATAGCGGTTGTCCTTTGGGTAATGTGATCCCGGAATTTAACGATGCGATTTATCGTAAAAACTGGGCAGAAGCATATGATATTCTAAGCTCTACCAATAATTTTCCCGAGTTTACCGGACGTATTTGCCCGGCACCTTGCGAAAGTGCCTGCGTTTTGGGCATTAACCAGCCACCGGTGGCAATTGAGGAAATTGAAAAGCACATCATTGAAATTGCTTTTGAAAATGGGCTGGTAAAAGCTAAAAAACCTAATGTAAGAACGGGTAAAAAAATAGCTGTTATTGGTTCAGGTCCTGCGGGACTGGCTGCTGCTGCTCAGTTAAACTATGCAGGGCACAGTGTAACAGTTTTTGAAAGAGATGACGCCGCTGGTGGTTTGCTTCGTTATGGCATCCCGGATTTTAAACTGGAAAAATGGGTGATTGACCGCAGGGTTGCCTTGCTGGAAGAAGAGGGTGTAGTCTTTAAATATAACGCAAATGTTGGCGTGAATGTTCCGCTGAATGATATCCTCCGGGAATTTCACGCGGTGGTGCTTGCAGGCGGTTCAACAGTTCCGAGGGATTTAAACATTCCGGGACGGAACCTGAAAGGCGTATATTTTGCGATGCAGTTTTTAAAACAGCAGAATAAGCGTAATGCAGGTAAAGATCCGCTGGCTAACGCAGCTATAGAAAGTAATGTATGGTTTGAAGAGTTGAGCGCACAGGGTAAAAATGTGGTAGTAATTGGTGGCGGGGATACCGGCAGCGATTGTGTAGGAACCTCTAACCGTCACGGTGCCAAAACTGTAACCCAGTTTGAGTTAATGCCTCAGCCACCGGCTGCAAGAACAACTTTTATGCCTTGGCCTACTTATCCAATGGTTTTAAAAACATCTTCTTCACACGAAGAAGGTGTGGAGCGCAACTGGGCAATTACCACCAAAGAATTCATTGGTGACGAAAAAGGCAACCTGAAGGCGTTGAAAATCGCAGACCTGGAATGGAAACTGACTGATGACGGCAGACCGGCACATTTTGTTGAAAGGGAAGGGAGTGAGCGTGTGATTCCTTGCGAAACAGCTTTGCTTGCGATGGGATTTCTTTATCCTCAAAAAGATGGTTTGCTCGCAGATCTGGATGTGGAAATTGATGACCGTGGAAATGTAAAAGCTACAGAAAAAGAATTTCAGACAAATATTTCCAAAATTTTCGCTTGCGGGGATATGCGCCGCGGACAATCCCTGGTTGTTTGGGCCATCAGCGAAGGCCGCGAATGTGCCCGAAAAGTTGACGAATTTTTGATGGGAGTTTCATTACTGGAAAGCAAAGATGCCGCCTGGGTTACTAAAATTTAGCGCATTAATCCATAAAATATAGGTAAACCCTGTATAACGATATCAAGTTATGCAGGGTTTTCTTTTGTTTATTCACATTAAAATTTATTATATATATTATTTTTTTACATTTTTTGTATTTTTTGAATTATTTTTACCAAAGTCATTCACACATTGAAAATTTTTTAATGTAATTGCAAATCTTAACAGCATGAGTAAACTAACAACCAAACAAATAGCCCCGTTTTTAGTGCTTGCGGCGGTGGCTATTGCTTCGATTTTCATTCCTTCGCAAGTTGCGTTTGATGGCAGTAAAGTCTACAATGGGGCAGACATCGCCTGGATTATTGTAGCTACTGCACTTGTCTTCCTGATGACTCCTGGCCTCGCCTTTTTCTACGGCGGTATGGTGCACAGGAAAAATGTAATTTCTACCATGATTAAAAGTGTGGTTGCCGCCGGTGTGGTAAGCGTACTTTGGGTGGTAGTCGGTTTTAGTTTGGCTTTTGGAAAATCTATTAATGGTATTATCGGTGATCCTACCACTTTCCTTTTCTTTAAGGATGTGGCATCCGGTGCGCCTTGGGTTTTTGCACCCACTATTCCTTTGATGCTGTTCTCCCTCTTCCAGTTGATGTTTGCGATTATTACGCCGGGACTGGTAGTAGGTGCGGTAGCAGAACGTATCCGTTTTACTTCTTATGTACTATTTATAGCGCTTTTCAGCATTCTGGTGTATTGCCCGCTGGCACACTGGAGCTGGCATCCTGATGGTTTCCTTGCTAAAATGGGCGTATTAGACTTTGCAGGTGGTACTGTGGTACACATTTCTGCCGGTTGTGCCGCACTTGCAGGGGCCCTGGTATTAAAAAGAAGAAAAGCTCACATGGAACACAAGGAAATACCTCCAGCCAACGTGCCTTATGTATTGATTGGTACCGGTTTGCTTTGGTTTGGCTGGTTTGGCTTTAACGCAGGCTCTGCGGTAAGTGCAAGCGGTTTATCAGTTTCTGCTTTTGCAACAACCAATACTGCCGCTGCTGCTGCTGGTTTATCCTGGATGTTCTTTGATGTACTGAAAGGTAAAAAACCTTCCGTACTTGGTTTCTGTATCGGTGCGGTTGTAGGCCTGGTAGCTATTACACCTGCTGCAGGTTTTGTGGCGGTACCTCAAAGTATCTTCATTGGCGTTCTGGCTGCAATTATCTCCAACGTAGCAGTTTACTACAAACAAAAATCTACTTTGGATGATACGCTTGATGTATTCCCTTGTCATGGTCTTGGTGGTATGGTAGGTATGCTGCTTACCGGTTTCTTTGCTACCAAAACTGTAAACAGCGCAGGTAATGATGGCTGGTTCTACGGCAATCCTTCTTTCTTCTTTACCCAGCTTAAGGCTTTAGGTATCGTAGTAGGTTACAGCTTCATCGTTTCTTACGGCATCTTTAAATTTATCAATTTTGTACTTCCGCTGCGCGTTAGCTCTGAAGAAGAAGAACTTGGTTTGGATGCTTCCCAACACGACGAAAAATATGTTCAGGGTACTTTACTGGTGGAAAATAAAACCAACGGTACTTACCATGAAACAGAATTAGAAAAAGTTCAGCTTGTATAAGGCTGGATGAGATGATCTACTGACAATTTTCAGATTTGACTTTTTTGCTCTCTTTATAATTAATGCGCAATTAGCTACCGTTTCAACTGGACATGCTAACGGTTAGGTTAACAACAAATTACGTAGAGGAAGGCCAGGCTGTTGCGCATTAATTTTTTCCGGGATTAATACTACTACTTTTTTTGTTTTAAAACTAACAGCATAAACTAACACTTAACCTAAAAAGAAAAGGTACAGCTTGCTTTCAACAGAACGTCTGGACAATGTTCTGAAGGCTTTTGCTATACCCTTTCAATTAACACTTAAAACTTATCTGCAATGTTACGAAAATTTTTGACTGCAAGTATTGCATTGGCTTCCTATGTCTCGGCAAACGCACAAGATTCAACCGCTTCACCTTTAAAGATCACAGGATCTGCTGACGTTTACTATCGTTACAATTTTAGTAATCCCAAAACCGGTAATTACAATAGTTACACAAGCTTTACAGGAACCCAGAATACCTTTCAATTAGGGATGGCTTCTGTAAAAGCTGAATATACCAAAGGAAAGGCTGGCGTAGTGCTGGATCTTGGCTTTGGGCAAAGGGCAGAGGAATTTGCCTACAATGATGCCAACACCCGCTATGCGATTAAGCAGTTATATGTTACCTACGCTCCGTCAGACAAAGTGAAATTTACTTTTGGTAGCTGGGCTACACACGTAGGTTATGAGGTGCTGGACGCCTATCTTAACAGGAACTACAGCATGAGCTATATGTTCTCTTTCGGGCCCTTCTCGCACACAGGTGTTAAGGCAGACATTAGCTTAGGTGGTAAAAGCGCTTTAATGCTGGGTATTGCTAACCCAACCGATTTCAGAAGTTTCTCCGGCGCACCTAAAACATTTCTTGGCCAGTTCTCTACCGGTACAAGCGATGATAAGCTAAAAGCTTATTTAAACTTTGCCGGCGGCAAACAAACAGATTCCACAAAAATTATACAGGGCGATGTGGTATTAACCTATGCCGTGTCTGATAAATTCAGCCTTGGTTATAACGGTACCGTTCAATCTGTAGGTATGAAAGAAACCAGCGGCGACTGGAAATCTAACTCCTGGTGGGGTTCAGCGCTTTACCTGAACGTTGATCCCGAAAGCTGGTTTGGTTTAACATTAAGAGGTGAATATATCGGCGATAAAAATGTTGTGAAAGTAGGAAGCGTTTTTGCTGCCACACTTTCTGCAAATTTCAAAATTGATAACCTCACCATCATTCCTGAATTCAGACTTGATAACGCCAAGAATGAAATCTTCACAAAATCTGCCGGCGATATCACAAAATCAACAGGTGGCTTTTTACTGGCTGCTACCTATCATTTCTAATAAAATACATGAAGTGTCCTGATCATACTTGAAGCAGGGAAGTGAAACGTGCATTTGTACGGTTTCACTTCCTCGTTTTCACCCTTATTTAATTGGAGAGTTGCGCACTGAGTTAAACTTATTCTAACACCCCACAAAATCAGCGTTATGAAATCAACAACCAGTCCAATTCCATTTATCCTATTATCGGTCTTTGCCATTATGGGCATTTTTGTACCACTTGTTGCAGACTTCGATGGTTCAAAAGTTTACAACTCCGGCGACTCCGCATGGATGCTTGTTTCCACTGCATTGGTGTTATTGATGACACCCGGTCTTTCCTTCTTTTACGGAGGTATGGTAGGTAAAAAGAACGTGATCTCTACCATGTTTCAAAGCTTTATTGCTACAGGGCTTATCAGCGTACTGTGGGTGGTAATTGGCTTTGGTCTGGCTTTTGGCCCCAGCATTGGCGGCTTTATCGGTAATCCGTCCTCTCTTTTTATGATGAAAGGCATTAACGGAATGGAACCATGGAGTCTAGCTCCAACGATTCCTTTATTGTTATTTGCTCTATTCCAGATGAAGTTTGCAATCATTACCCCTGCACTGGTAGTAGGCGCAACTGCAGAACGTATCCGCTTTACTTCTTATGTGCTGTTCATGGTGCTTTTCAGCGTCCTGATTTATGCGCCCCTTGCACACTGGACCTGGCACCCGGAAGGCATACTTTTTAAACTGGGTGTACTTGACTTTGCCGGCGGTACCGTGGTGCATATATCTGCGGGATGTTCGGCCCTGGCTGGTGCCATTTTGCTAAAAAGACGTAAAGTACATATGGCGAAAGAAGAGGTGAAACCCGCCCGTGTTACTTATGTATTGCTGGGTACCGGTTTGCTTTGGTTTGGATGGTTTGGTTTCAATGCAGGATCTGCCACCGCTGCAAACAGCCTTGCAGTAGATGCATTTGCCAATACCAATACGGCTTCTGCAGCCGCTGGCCTTGCGTGGATCTTCTTTGATATGGTTCGCGGAAGAAAACCATCAGCACTTGGCTTTTCTATTGGTGCGGTGGTTGGCCTTGTGGCAATTACTCCTGCTGCAGGTTTTGTAGGTTTACCTCAAAGCGTTTTTATCGGTTTATTCGGCGCCGTTTGCTCTAACCTGGTAGTACACTGGAAAAACAGCAAGACCTCTATTGATGACACATTGGATGTATTTCCCTGTCATGGTGTAGGTGGTATTGTAGGTATGATTTTAACCGGTGTTTTTGCCAGCAAGAAAATTAATCCTGCAGGTAATGACGGCCTTATCTATGGCGGTACAGAATTCTTCTTACACCAGCTTTTGGGTTGTGTAATCGTTGTGGTTTTTGCTACCGTTATGGGCTTTATCGTGTTTAAAATTGTAGATGTTATTATACCGTTACGTGTATCTGAAGCTGATGAAATTCAGGGTTTGGATATCACCCAGCACGACGAGTCACTATAACTATACATGGCCGCAACCAAAACAAAATACTACTGCTTAATGCCCTCTTAACTATCCATCCGTAACTCTTAGTATACCGCGGCATATATCATTGGAGTTTGGGATATCATAAAATGCGTATCATTTATTGATGCGCATTTTTCTTTTAATATTAAAGTAAAGGATATCAGCCTTCCAGTTCGCGTTTATCATCTCTGAGTTTTCTTAACATGGCCCCAAAATCAGATTGCCTGGCAAGTGCATTAATGGCCTGCGCGATCCTTTTTGTTTTGGTACTTTCTGTTTTTGCAGAAAGTATCCAGTCTGAAAAATATTTTCGATGTCCGGGGGGTAAAGAATTGAAGTAAGTTTTTGCAGCGGGCTCATCTTCTATACATTCCAATAAGTCTTTACTTAATTCAGGTGCTTTTGTATCTACTTCTAATTGAACGGTAAGCTTGGAGCCTTTTCGTTTGCCTGTACCCTTGCGCATGGCGGCATTAACCGCCAGAATAAAATCACCGCCACCCATAGGCATCAGGCTTACACCTCCTATAGCATAATCATCAAGCTTACCCTTGATCCTGAATGATTTTTTATTGCCGGGCTTCAGTTGCTGCGCAAGTGCTGCGGGGACTGTAATATACGTCCAGCCGGTCTTTTCTGCCTGCTCATCAAATTGCTGAAGTGTGGTGGTGAACTTAATCATCACTAAATATACATTTAGCATAAGCTATTTCCATACACCGGTTTATTTACTGCACAAAAGCAGTGTAGTTTCCGGCAACAAAGTTTTGCCACTTCATCTAATATTTTTTAGCGACCTTTTTACAGGTATTTAATAACGTATAAAAATCAATAGAGAAGTACTTAATATATTGTTGATGAATCCTTAACAAAGAATTTTTAAAAAGAAGCACAACACAATCATTTTAATATTAACTTTGCTGCGTTAATTTGAGTTTTACAGTATTCAGTAAGTGAACGATTTTTTCTGCTACGCATTTTCTGCTAATAGTGAGTCTTCTTTACTCCTGTTTTTTCTCAGAATAGTTATTATTAGTTTTTTTAATCACAACACACACATGAACATTTACGTTTCAAACCTCAGCTTCAACGTAGAAGATGATGATCTGAGAGGTTTTTTCGAAGAGTACGGTGACGTAACTTCTGCAAAAGTTATCCTTGACAAATTTACACAGCGCAGCCGCGGCTTTGGCTTTGTAGAAATGTCTGACGATGCTGCTGCTGAAAAAGCCATCAAAGAATTAAATGGCGCTCACGTAGAAGGCCGCGCCATTAACGTTACTGTTGCAAAACCAAGGGAAGAAAAAGCCGGCGGTGGCGGTTACAGCAACAATAACAACAACAGGCGTTCTTATAGCAACAGCAATAGCAGGTGGTAGTAGTTACCCCGACTTAGTTGTAAAAGAAAGTAAAGAGAGAGTTCAGTGATGGGCTCTTTCTTTGTTTTTAGATAGTTGATCAAGCCACTTTACGTATCCATAAAATTCCTACCTTACCTCTTCTTATTTACTAACGATTTTCTTTTATTCATTTAACACAGTCTCTGTAAAGAGATGGCTGCCATAAAACTTTCGGACCATGAACACATCACGCAGAAATTTTCTTAAAAAAGGTGCATTTGCGTTAGCGGGAACAAGTATGCTGCAAAGTCAGCTTTTTGCTGCCGCAAAAGGAAATCACATACTCGGGGTACAATTGTATTCAGTAAGGGATGATATGGAAAAAGATCCTTCCGCAACGCTGAAGCAACTTGCAGATATGGGATATAAATATGTAGAGCATGCCAACTACGTAGACAGGAAGTTCTATGGAAGCACAGCGGCTGAGTTTAAGAAGATGCTGGATGATCTTGGTCTGAAAATGAAGAGCGGCCATACAGTAATGGGTAAGGAACATTGGGATGATGCCAAAGGAGATTTTACTGATAAATGGAAATATACGGTTGAAGATGCTGCAGTGGCTGGACAGTTATTTGTGATCAGTCCCTGGCTGGATGAAAGCCTGCGAAAAGATATAGATGATTTTAAACGCTATATGGATGTGTTTAACAAGAGTGGTGAGTTATGTAAGAAATCAGGGATGAAGTTTGGCTATCACAATCATGATTTTGAATTTAATACAGAGTTGGGCGGTCAGAAAATATTTGACCTGATACTTACCAATACAGATCCTTCACTAGTGGCGCAGCAGATTGATATCGGCAACATGTATGGCGCCGGCGGACGTGCATTAAACATTATGAAAAAGTATCCTGGCCGTTTTGAACTGATGCATGTGAAAGATGAGATCAAAAGTGAAAAAGGAGAGATGGGCGGATATGAAAGCACGGTGCTTGGCAAAGGTGTGATACCTGTAAAAGAGATTGTAGACCAGGGTAAAAATTCCGGTGGTACTACACACTTCATTATTGAACAGGAATCTTACCAGGGTAAAACACCGTTGGATTCCGTTAAGGAAGATCTTGCAATGATGAAGAAATGGGGATATTAACCTTGTACATTTATATAGTCTGATGTTAGTAATATTGGCGGTTTATCATGAGATAAACCGCTTGTTTTTTTATTGATATCATCAGCATGTACATAAAAAAACCGCAGGTATAAACCTGCGGTAAAAAACCAAACGCACCACATTAGTCTTTTATATCAGGCCGAAACCCTGATGGTTTCTTTGCCTAATGGTACCAGGCTGTTCAGGTATTCCTGGTTTACAAGTTCATCGATATATGTTTCGCAAAGTTCATGCGGATCATGCTGTTCAAATTCTTTTGCCAGGGCAGTAATGCTTTTGCGATAGATATCATCACTCAACACTTTTTCTACCGCAAGCTTTACCTGGTTGGGCAAGGGATTTTCTGTATTAAGATTTATGCCAAGGTTAAAGTAACCGATACGTGCATTTATTTCGTTCTTGCCTTCATGCACTCCAGCCACAACCAATGGCAACTGGTTTTGAATACCCAACATTACACCGCCATAACCACCATTGGTAACGTATACATCTGTGTAAGGCATCACATGGGAGAATGGTATAAAATCCTCAATGATAATATTGGCAAAAGGATAGCGAACCTTAAGCTCCATTGTACGCGAACCGCCGGTTGTTACCACCACAAGATGTTCTTTTGAATTCTTGAATGCTTCCAGTGTAGGTACGATGATCTTTTCAAAATCTTTTTCCACGGTGCCCTGTGTTACCAGGACCACTTTTTCATAACGGTTAAGTCTTTCATCAAACCACGGTTCTTTTACATAAGGTGTATGTGGTAGCAACGGCCCTATAAAACGGATATTCTTACCAAGATCACTGCGCTTATATTCAAAGCCCGGTGTACCGCTTTGCAATACAAGGGAAGACTTCTTTACCAGCAGGTCAAACACATTGCTTTTGCTGCCGTTAATGCCATATTGTTTTAGCAGGTTGTGCATTATTTTATTAGGCTTTTTAAATAAGATTGTATCAGCAATTATATGCAGCGCATTTTGCCGCAGCTTATTGAAAAAGTTACTGGCCGGTGTTAATCCAAGCCCGGTAGGTGCAAGGTCTTTGCTTGTTTCCATTAGCGGAAAAACACCTACTGATACAACCGGTATGCGCATGACTTCTTTCACAAAAGGAATCGCAGAGAAAGCCACATCACAGATCATAATATCAAACGGAAATGAATTATGTATCTCCTGTATATCTTCCAGGTACTCTGTAGAGCGAAGGATAAAGAAATTAATCAGGTCAAAATTCAGCTTTGCTACCTGCCCCTTAATCTTTGCACGCTCAGGAAATAAACTATCAATATTATCTCCGTTCACATCCATCGCCTTTACAAATGGGTAGTAGGCAATTTTCAGTTTTTTAATTTTTTCTTTGTAAAGAGATGCGCTATACCAACGAACATCATGCCCCTGTTGCTGCAGGTGTTTTGCCAATCCTGTGAGTGGATTAAAATGTCCATCGGCCGGTACATTCGCAAATAAGATGCGGTATTTTTTATGAGAAGATATGGTGTTACCTTTTGAAAGTAAGCTGTTGTTTTGATTCATGGTTTTTATGTTTTTAGGCCGGGTGACTGCTTAACAGGTTACAAGATTACTTCACTGCATGATATATGTCAAGCAATGCTTGTGTGAAGTGTGGTATAGATGAAATAAGATGGTTAAAAAGCGAGATTAACTGTAAAGAGAGAAATACGGTTTCAGCGTTTGATGATTTCGCTTTTTACTTTTTGCCAAACACCGTTTTCTTCCTGCGGGTTTAAATTTTTACCACGATATTTAGTGCCTAAAATGTTGCCATGAAAAAACTCCTTTTTGTATTACTGGTTTTTATTACAAGCTGTAAAATGAATGCACAAACCGTTATGCCGCTGTACCAGGATAAAGTACCTAACAGCAAACAAGTTGCCAACGAGGAAAAAAGTGAAATGGGGAAGGACAGCATTTTAAGGATCAGTAAGGTTTCAATACCAACACTTACGATATATAAACCTGCACATCCTGCTGCAAGTGGCGCTGCTGTTATCATATGCCCCGGTGGTGGATACGCGATACTCGCCGCCAGTCATGAGGGTTCAGATGTAGCAAAACGTTTTAACGAATGGGGTATCACCGCCTTTGTTTTAAAATACAGGTTGCCCGATGATGCAACGATGGTGAATAAAGAAATCGGTCCTTTGCAGGATGCACAACAGGCGATATTGCTGGTGAGAAAGCATGCCAGGGAATGGGGCGTTAATCCCGAAAGGATTGGTATTATGGGATTTTCTGCCGGAGGACACCTTGCTGCTACCGCATCCACACATTTTGAAAAACCGGTTGTACCCGTGGATAAAAACGCATCCGTGAGGCCAGATTTTTCCATCTTAATTTACCCGGTAATTAGTTTTAACAGTGCAATTGGCCATATTGGTAGCCGTGATAATTTATTAGGTAAAAATCCACCGGAAAATAAAATCATAGCATATTCCAATGATGAGCAGGTAACCGCTAAAACACCCCCCGCATTCCTGGTTCATGCAAGTGATGATGAAGGCGTAAACCCGGTTAACAGTACCCGTTATTATGAAGCCTTGCTAAAGTATAAGATACCTGCTGAAATGCATATTTATGAAAAAGGAGGTCATGGTTTTGGCATGAATAATAAAACTACAAATGATCAGTGGATGGAAAGGTTAAAGAACTGGCTGACCAGTAATGGAAATCTTTAATCCTAAGCATATCGATTTTATATATCAGGGTTTTCCATCCGGGCGGTAATCAAACGGAAGCATCGTTGCAATCTTTTCACTCCAGCTCCAGTAACCTGTTGATATAAGATCTGTGGGGTTATAATAACTGCCATTACTTTGAATTTTAACGGGCAGGTTGTTGATCAATGATATTGCCGAAGTAATGTATGGATCGCGTTGCCTGAACATCCTGCCTTCATAATACTCGGGCTGAGGTTGTTTTGCAGGAAAGGTAATCAGCAGGAAATCTTTAAAGAATAATCCTGCCGTGGTGCTATCCTCGCCATAAGCAATGCTGTCTGCACGTATTAATTCCGGGTATATTTTTTCAATAAGATCATCCTGGCGAAGTATTGATTCAAAGTAATGGATGCTGTCTGAGGGGAAAGTGGTATTAATCGTACTTTCCCTTATTACGTTTCCCTTTGCATCTACTGATGATTTTACATAATAGTCATAAAGTGAACGCACTCTTTGTTTTTCCTTATTTTCTTTCTTCTCAAGCCTGCGCATTTCAAACCCGGTCTCTGTTACATTATTGCGATAGATGGCCTGCATAAACTGCATCATAGAACCGGTGTACGCATCCAGCCGGTTGGCTTTCCACTTTCTTTGTTTTCGTTGGTTTCCCTTCATCTCAATAAATAACGGAAATCCTGCATAAATCAGGTATTTGCTGTTAAAGTCATAGGAGAAATGCACCATTTCATATTTAAGATGATAGCCCAAAGCCTTGTTTTCTATAATGAGTGGTTCTGATGCATGCGCTGAGATAAAGTTGTTTTTCTTTGAATACTTAAAACGGATGGTTTTATAGTTCTTGATCACGCAATCCCGTGCATACGAAGAAGTGCCGATAAAAGAAGATAGAAAGAAATTTCCCCATTTTTGCCATCCGTCTTTTTCATAAGTGCTTACTACCACATCCTGTAATTCATTGGCCTTTGCCTGTAACTGAATTTGCAAAACCTTCTGCACTGGCATCGTTATATGTTGTACATGCGGTTCGTAACCAATAAAGGAAACCACCAGCTCAAACTCGTTTGCCGGAAGCCTGGTGAGATCAAACTCACCATTATTATTGGTAACCGTACCAACAGATGTATTGCTGATAAACACGCTTGCGCCTGCCACAGGTTTTTGTGAGGCTGCATCTATTACTTTTCCTTTTAATGATGATTGCCCATAACTATATACGAAAAGGAAGCAACAGCAAAATGACAAGAATGTTTTTGAAAATAGCATATACAATATTAAGGCTTATAACTAATTAGTTAGTTATAAATTTTATAAGTATTTTGTTGAAATGAGGAATAGGTGGAATACAATAAAAAAGCCGGCAGTTAATTACCGGCTTCAATCATATAAATTATTTACTAAAAATTGTTTATAACCCAAACACTCCTTTGTTGATCAACTGGAGCATTTGTTTTTTATACTCGCCAGATACCAGCAGCGAGATATTGTGCCTGCTTCCACCATAGCTTACCATACGAACAGGTACTGAACTGATTGAATCAAACAGTTTCTTTAATACATCGGGTGTTTCTGCAATTTCGTTACCCACAATGGAAACGATGGCCTGGTCGTTATCTACCTCAACAGTACCAAAAGGTTCAAGCTCCTTTACAATCTCGTCAAGATGTACATTGCTGTCAATGGTAACAGAAACCGCAACTTCTGAAGTGGTGATCATATCAATCGGTGTGCGATATTTCTCAAACACTTCAAACACTTTTCTTAAGAAACCATAAGCCAGCAACATTCGGCTGCTTTTTATATTTATCGCGATGATGCCGTCTTTGGCAGCAACCGCTTTTACGCCTACGCTCTTTGCGTCTTCTTCAATAGTTGTTCCTTTTGCCTCAGGCTGCATGGTGTTAAGCAACTTCACCGGTACCTTGGTTTGCTGTGCCGGCCAGATGCAGGTTGGATGCAGGATCTTGGCGCCAAAATAAGCAAGCTCTGCCGCCTCATCAAAGCTAAGAACATCAATAGGAACGGTCTTATCAACAACACGGGGATCATTGTTGTGCATACCATCAATATCCGTCCATATTTCACAAACCGAAGCATTGATTGCTGCTGCAACCAGTGACGCGGTATAATCACTTCCACCACGTTTCAGGTTGTCAACTTCGCCTCTTGCGTTGCGGCAGATATATCCCTGTGTGATAAACAATTTCTTTGCGCTGTTCTGCTTTATTAATGTGGTAAGCTTCTGGCTGATGATATTTAGCTGTGGCTCTTCGTTTGCATCAATGCTCATAAATTCAAGTGCAGGAAGCAACAGATGATCAATGCCCGCTTCTTCCAGGAACACACTGAACATTTTGGTGCTCATCAGTTCGCCCTGCGCAAGAATATCTTTATTCAAAGCCTCGCTAAAAGATATTTTGAGAATAATATTTAGAAACTCGAAATGCTCTGTAACTACCGCATTGGCTTTCTCTCTTGCTGCTTCAGATTTTACCAGTTCCAGCACAAAATTGCGGTAATGTGCTTCCAGTTCATTAATCTTTTGCTTCGCTGCTTCTCGGTTATGATTTGCAAGACTGTCACTTATAGCAACCAATGCATTGGTGGTGCCGCTTAAGGCGCTCAGAACTACTATTTTAGGCTCGGCATCTTTGGTAATCAATTCTGCAACCTGGTGCATACGTTCCGGCTTACCAACACTTGTGCCGCCAAACTTCATTATTTTCATACAACATCCAATCCCTGAAAGGGGTATTTTTAAGTGAAATTTTGAGGTGCAAATGTAACAGGTCTGCGAGAAAATAAGCGCAATAATTTTGAACATGGATTGCCCATCATTAAAGAAATAAAAAGATAAATCTTTTCTGCAAATAATACCGATGGGTAAAAATCTGTTTCCTCTGGCAACATTCACTTACTTTTAAGGGTCTACTTTCTGACTATGAGATTGAGATTATTATTGCTGATATTGGTTTTTATGTTATGCAGGTTACAGTTGTTTTCCCAGGCATGTACAACGCTTGGGCAAACGCCGTCAACGGCATTTCCTGTTTGTGGTACTTCTGTATTTAGTCAAAGTATTGTGCCCAATTGTGGTGGTGACAAATCAATTCCTGGCCCTTGTGGTAATGATGGTGTTACAGATACCAACCCCTTCTGGTACAAGTTTACCTGTTTTGCCAGCGGCACGCTTGGTTTTTTGATTGAACCTGTAGATAAGACCGATGATTACGACTGGCAATTGTTTGATATAACAGACCATAGTCCCAATGATGTATATACCAACAGGTCGCTTTTTGTTGCTTGCAACTGGTCTGGCAGGTTTGGTAACACCGGCACATCCTCTTCTGCAAATTCTCTTGAAAATTGTGCGGGAGACGGCTATCCTACTTTTAGCCGGATGCCTAACCTGATAGAAGGACATAACTATATCTTATTAGTAAGTCACTTTACTGCTTTTGATCCCGGGCAGGATGGTTACAAGCTTTCTTTCAACGGGGGCACAGCTAATATTACTGATCCTACCGATCCTGAATTATTGAGTGCCTCAGCAGCTTGCGGAGGAGCCATTATTCGCGTTAAACTGAATAAAAAAATGAAGTGTGGTTCCCTTGCAAACGATGGAAGTGATTTCACTATAACGCCAGCCGTTGGGAAAATTGTAAGTGCTACCGGTGTTAACTGCAGCAGTGGTTTTGATGTGGACTCGGTTGAGTTAACGCTCGACGGGCCGCTACCTCCAGGCGATTATACAGTGAATATAAAAAAAGGAAGTGATGCCAATACACTGCTTGATAATTGTGACAGGCAAATTACAGAAGGTGATAAGCTTTCCGTAACTGTTTACCCCGTACAGCCAACGCCGATGGACAGCATTAACCCGGTTGGTTGCGCACCTAATACACTGCAACTGGTATTCAACAACAACATTCGCTGTAATTCTATTGCAGATGATGGCAGCGACTTTACTGTATCCGGACCGACTGCTGTTACGGTAACATCTGCCAATGGTAGCTGTACCGGCGGACTTAGCGCTGTGATACAGTTAACGTTATCAACACCCATTGTAGATGCAGGTTTATATACAGTTACTTTAAAACAGGGAAGTGATGGAAACACGATTATAGATGAGTGCGGTTTACCTACACCTGCCGGTTCACAGATTTCTTTTACCGCTGTGGATACGGTTAATGCAGCGTTTGATTATAAGATATTTTATGGATGTAAAACAGATACAGTGATCTTTTCGCACAATGGCAACCACGGTGTGAATAACTGGCAATGGACTTTTGATAACCAAACCCCCAGAGACGCGCAAAGCACCATTATGTACTACAGTAACTTTGGAGAGAAAGCCATATCGCTGATAGTAAGCAATGGTGTTTGTACTGATAGCACAAATGCAACGATATTGTTGGATAACACGCTGGTAGCAGCATTTGATGTGTCTTCAGATCTTTGCCCGGAAGACATGGCAACCATAACCAATCTTTCACAGGCAAAAGATGGTATATATACCTGGACCTTTGGAAATGGCGCAACCAGCAATTCTAAAGAACCCGCTCCTTTTCATTATCAACCACCTGTAACAAGGCAAAAGTTGTATACGATAAATTTAACTGTGCAGGACGCCTATGGGTGTATTGCATCCGCTTCCAAAGTGGTACGTGCATTGAATACCTGTTTGATTGCAGTGCCGTCTGCTTTCACACCTAACAGCGATGGTAAAAACGATTTTCTATATCCTTTGAATGCATATAAAGCGGTGAACCTGGAATTCAGGGTATTCAACCGTCTCGGGCAGCTCGTGTTTTTTACCACTGACTGGACGCGTAAGTGGGATGGAACTTACAAAGGAAACCCGCAACCCACCGGCACGTACGTATGGATGCTTACTTATACTCACCGCGATACGGGAGAAAAAATCTTCTACAAGGGTACTTCTGTACTATTAAGATAAAACCATTTACGGCCTATAGCTTTTCACTGTTTTTAATAGCAAATCTGGGTTAAATTTTATTACTTGCAGGTATATCCCGTACCACATTGAACACGACTAACCAATAGCCTGCGTAAAAGCTTATTGTTACTCTAATAAAGAAAACATGAGACTCTCCGGCCCAAACATCTGGCTGCTTGCAATGTGCACCATTGCAGTGATTGCTATCTTATTGTTATACAATGCCAATTCCGGGAACAATCACCTTTTCAATACGTCTGCCAGTACATTAAGTAAAGGAGATTCAGGTCTTGCGCTGTTGCAAAAAAGTAAAGACGAACTGTTCTTAGCGGAGAATGCCTATCGAAATTTTCTAAGTTCTAAAAATATTGCGGACCGTCAGGTATTTATAACTCACATCTCCAATTTTACAAACGGGCTTTCCGGTGTAAGTGGGTTAACATCAGGTTCATTTGCCGATCTGCATCAACAATTAGCCGATAAGCTCGAGTTGAGTGAGTTAATTGCCTGGCTAAAACTTGCAGCCGATACATTGCTTCAGCAGGTAAGCAATCAATCACCTGCTGAAGAGTTTGCCTTGAATGTTGACACTATACGTAGCTCTACCCTTGAAAAATATATTGCTTCACTGGTGGACACCGTAAAGTTTGTTCCCGTAAAACAACGTAAAGGTTTTTTTAGAAAAGTAGGTGACCTTTTCAGGAATAATAAAGGCGATAGTGTTATAGTTGAACATAACAAAGGAAGTATCACGGAACAAGCAGTAAGAGATAGTTCGGCAGAATTGGCGCATATACATGCACAAAAGTTTTCCGGGATGATCAGGAATTACTACCAACGCATTATTAACAAAGAACTGGCATTGAGAAAGAAGATTGATGCTAAAGAACTATTGATTGCCCAAAAAAATATTGAACTATTCAGCAGCATTGAATCGCAGGTAGCGGAGCTTACAGCGCAAATTGCTGATACTAGGTCGCTTGAGAAGCAGGCTGCGGTGGCGTCATTACTAAAAACGCAGCAGCGTAAGAATGCCATCTTATGGATATCGTTGTCTGTTATTGCCGTAACTATTGTGTTGCTTGGTTATAGTATTTATAGAGCCTGGTTGTATGAAAAAAGAATACTCAATGAAAAGCAACGGGCAGAAGACCTGGTGCAATTAAAGTCAAGGTTTCTCAGCAGGATGAGCCATGAGATACGGTCGCCGCTTACTACCATCATCGGGTTTACAGAATATATGCAGAACTCAAGAAATGAGAAGGACGCAGATAAGTATCTTGATGCCATTAGGATTGCTTCTGATCACCTGTTGTCAACAGTGAATGATATTTTGGATTATTCAAAACTCGAGGCGGGTAAAATCAAATTGAACGATGAGCCGTTTCAGCTAAAAAGGTTATTGGATGATACGATTGCTGTGTATACACTTCATGCAAGGGATAAGAAGCTGCTGCTAAAACTGCAATGCAATTTTGAGGAGCAACTTGTTTTGTCGGGAGATGCTTTCAGGTTAAAACAGGTGTTATATAACCTGATCAGCAATGCCATCAAGTTCACCCATACCGGCGCTGTAGAAGTTACTGCAAGTATAAAGCAATCAGGAACAACGAAAGTGCTGGCCGACTTTAAAGTATTTGATACAGGTATTGGCATTCCTTCAGAACAGTTTGATTTTATTTTTGAAGAATTTGCGCAGGTAAAGAACAATAGTAACAAAATCAACAGGTCGATTGCCGGAACAGGATTGGGCTTATCTATTTGCAGGATGCTTGTAGAGTTACAGGGTGGTATGATTAAAGTAGATAGCGAACTTAATAAAGGGTCAGTATTCAGCTTTTCTGTTCCCTATACGATCAGTTGCAAAGAAGCAATAAATGCTGAAAATAAATCGCAGGCACTGGAAGACACCATTCCTGCATTTGAAGGCAGACGGATATTGGTTGTGGAAGATTCAGATTTTAACATCATGCTGCTGTCACTGTTTCTTACAAGATATGCGCTGCAGTATGATGTAGCTAAAGATGGTGAAGTCGCATTACAACTCTTTAATAAGAACAGGTATGATATGGTGCTTACAGATATTCATGTGCCTAAAATCACAGGCTATGAACTGGCAGTGCAGATTCGCCGTAATGAGACAAAGAAAAAAGCAGAGGTTCCCATTATTGCTCTAACAGCCAACCCGGTTGAGGAAGACTTCAATCTGTATTACGAGCACGGTATAAACGATGTGATAACCAAACCATTTAAAGAAATAGACCTTCGCTCTAAACTAGTGGCCTATTTCCAGGTAAAGGAAATGTCTGAGATACGATAAGTTTTTACCTGTTCATCAGCCATTCTTTCATTTTCTCAAAAGAAGCATTCATTTTTACACTTTGTTTTTCCTTGCCCAGCAGGTATCGAACGCTATGTGGAATATCGATTGTTGTGCCGGTACTTTCTTCTACTGTTTCAGGGAACTTTACCGGGTGTGCGGTTTCAAGAAAAATGCCTTGCTGATCGCTGTTGCCGAGATATTCTTTTAAGGCATGATAGCCAACAGCGCCATGTGGATCCAATAGATATTGAAATTGTTGATATGCTTCTTTAATAGTTGCTCTAGTGGCTGCATCTGTAACGCTGTAGCTGCTTAATACCTTTTTGAGATCAGGCAGTTGCTGCTGAAAGAGTTCCATAATGCGGACAAAATTGCTGGGATTGCCTACATCCATTGCATTGGAAATGGTTGCTACAGAAGGCTTCGGTGTATAATTACCTGTTTGCAAAAATTGCGGAACAACGTCATTGGTATTGCATGCTGCGATAAAATGCTTTACAGGTAAACCGCTGATATAGGCCACCATACCTGCGCATATGTTGCCAAAGTTGCCGCTAGGTACACAAATAACCGGTGGCTGTTCCTGCTGCCATTGCTGGTAAGCAAAAAAGTAATAAAGCTGCTGTGGAAGCCATCTCGCGACATTGATAGAATTGGCTGAAGTTAAGGTAAGCTTGCTATTCAGATCACTATCCATAAAGGCCTGCTTTACCATGGCCTGGCAGTCGTCAAAGGTGCCGTCTATTTCCAGTGCGGAGATGTTTTGCCCGAGTGTTGTAAGCTGTAATTCCTGTATCGGGCTTACTTTACCAGAAGGGTAGAGGATCACCACATCCACACCTTCTACGCCAAGGAAGCCATTGGCAACAGCACCGCCAGTATCACCAGATGTAGCAACCAGTACCGTAGTATGCTTGTTGCTATTGCGATTAAAGTAGCCGAGGCAGCGGCTCATAAAGCGGGCGCCTACATCTTTAAATGCAAGCGTAGGACCATGAAACAATTCCAGGGCGTAAATACCATCATTTACCTGTACCAGGGGAAAATCGAAGTTGATGGTTTCCGCAATGATCTGTTGCAATACGTCATCAGGAATGCTTTCGCCTACATATGGCTTCATTACAGTGAATCCTATTTCGTCTTTGCTATAGGAGCGAAGATTGGCAATGAAGTCCGGTGATAAAGAAGGAATCTGATGTGGGAAATATAATCCTTTATCAGGTGCCTGTCCTTTGACTGCAGCTTCGGCGAAACTGGTGTCTGGTGATTGGTGGTTGAGACTATAATAAGTCATGGTGAATGGTCAATGGTGAATAGTGAATATTAACCCAAGTCTTTAGCCTTGGGTTGAAAATGGATGAATGACATGGCTTTAGCCAAAGTGCCGATTTTATTCTATGTTTAATATCGGTTTATCTTATTGATTACGCGCTATAACAGCCAAGGCTAATTAGTCAATATCTTCTTTGTAACCAAGACTCTCTATAAATAATTTGTATTCCTGCATAAATGTTTGTTCCTGATGATGAATTTGTTGGTTGTCGATATAAGCTCTTACTTTTTCGAGTTTGTCTTCACTTACAGATGCTGCAAAGTACTTATCGCCCCATTCAAGTTTTGTTTGTATCAATGCTTGTTTGTTTGCCCAAAATGCAGATTCACCTTTTAACAACTGCATTTGTTTTGATATACTAAGATCACCTTTAAGGAGCATGAGTACATGAAGATGTTCATCATAGCCATTAATCCTGTCGATATAGATTCCCTTTTCTTTTGCATTTGCTGCTATATGTAAACATACCTGTTTCAAAACCGTCTCTTTCAAAATTGGTACACGATTTTTTGTACCCCAAACGGCATGTATCCAAATTTTAATGTATGACATAGCGAACGGTTTATCTTAATCCCAAGATTCTATTGTGCAAGATCTAAACTTTTGAGAAAATATTTTTTATAACCTTTGATTTTATTGTTTTGAAAAATATACATAAGTCTAATCTGGCAATAATGCTTTATCCGGTTAGGACTTTGGCTAAAGCCAAGTCTGCTTACTTCATCAGGCCCAAGACTGAAGTCTTGGGTTAAGAAAGACGCTTTGCAATAACTGTCATCCATGCCAGGTGAAAGATGACTGTCTAATTAAAGAACTTACTACAATATAATATTACTGAGCTTAGCGACAGTATCTTATTCTTTTAGGACTTTGGCTAAAGCCAAGCCTTGCTTTTGCTAGCTATCCCAAGACTGAAGTCTTGGGTTAAGTAAAAACGCTTTGCAATAACTGTCATCCATGCTAGGTGAAGCGTCCTCGCTTCACCTGTTTATTTTATCGCCTCCGGCGATGCCGACAGCATTATAAGTTTCCGGTACACGCCTGATGCTTCAATATGCCGACTGATGCTTTGAACGTACAAGTGAGTGACACAACGCAGCTTAATAGCAGCAATGCAGATGGTTCCTAAAATGATGCTTCAATACTTAGTTCGGTTTGTTTAATGGTGGTGACATGTGTATGAAAGTCGATGCCGATTTTAGTGAACACGTCTTTCATAGCTTCCGCTACATTGGTCGCGGTTTGCGCATCTTTACTCAACATAAAAATAGAAGGTCCGCTACCGCTGATACCACCGCCTAAAGCGCCGGCTTCTTTGCTGCATTTTTTTACTTCGTCAAAACCGGGGATAAGGATGCTGCGTACAGGTTCAATAATCACGTCTTCCAGCGAACGGCCAATCAAATCATAATCACCATTGATAAAGCCTGCTACAAGACCGGCGATATTACCCCATTGTTTGATCGCATCTTTAAGCAATACCTTTTGTTTTAATATCTGTCTTGCATCTGCGGTACGCACTTCAATCTGGGGATGTACCACCGTAACATGCAAGGGCGGCGCCTGAATGCTTACGATATCCAACGGATGTATGGCGCGTATAAGCGTAACACCGCCATAGATGCAAGGCGCAATATTATCAGCATGCTTAACACCACTGGCCACTTTTTCACCAAACATGGCAAAGCGCACCAGGTCTTCCTTGCTGAAACGCTTGCCCAGCAAGTGATTGGCAGCTACCACTACTCCGGCAGCGCTTGCAGCACTTGAACCTATGCCACTACCGGGTTTTATATGTTTGGTGGATGTTAAGGTAAATCCTTTTACATCGGGCGATTCCTCCAGCAATGCAAGCAAAGCGGCGCCGCTTACATTTTTCTCTGGGTCGAGCGGAAGGTTGTAATCATCTTTGTTGATGATATGAATGCCGGGATCATCGCTGATGCTCAATTCCATTTCATCACATGGATCATTCAGTGCAAACCCAAGGATATCGAAACCACATACCACATTAGCAACGGTGCCCGGCGGTTTTACGAGAACACTGCCTCCAACCCGACTCTCAACAGCTGAAGGAGAGCTTTGTAAAACCTGTTCAGTTTTATCCATTATTTATTCAAAATTTTAAGCATTCAAAATATAATCACGCTGCTGCAAAGTCCCCTTCAGGGGATTTAGGTAACCTACTTCGCCGCCCTTAATATATCTGCAAATACACCACTTGCTGTTACATCCGCACCGGCTCCGGCACCTTTCACGACCAATGGCTGCTGCGGATAGCGTAGTGTGTAGAACAACACAATATTGTCTTTGCCATACAGGTGATAAAAATCTGAGTCTCCTGCAATGTGCTGTAATCCAACAGAAGCCTTGCCATTTTCATATTGCGCTACAAACTTAAGCTTGCAGTTTTTAGCTACCGCTTCTTCATACAACGCTTTGAAATGAGCTTCCTGGCTGGCTAATTCTTTATAAAAATCTTCCACACTTCCATCAAAGCAACTGGCAGGTAAGAAGGCATTGTTGGTAATGTCATTCATCTCTATCTTTTCTCCGGCTTCACGGGCAAGGATCATGATCTTACGCATCACATCAGTACCACCAAGGTCGAGGCGCGGATCAGGCTCTGTATAGCCTTCGTCCTGCGCCTGTTTTACCACTTCTGCAAAAGGCCTTTTTCCATCGTATTCATTAAATACAAAATTGAGGGTGCCCGATAAAACTGCCTGTATCTTATTCACTTTATCACCGCTTGTTCTTAGATCATTCAGCGTACCGATCACAGGCAAGCCCGCACCTACATTGGTTTCAAATAAAAACCTTGCATTGTATTCCTTGGACAGTGACTTCAATCGCTCATAATTTTCAAAGGAAGATGAAGCTGCTATCTTGTTACAGGCAACTACAGAAATTGCTTTGGATAGTAACCGGTCGTATACCGTTGCCACGTCAGCATTTGCGGTAATATCTACAAACACAGAATTGCGCAGATTTTTTTCAATTACAGTGTTTACAAATGTATCCAGTTGCATGGGCGATGCCTGCTGCAAATATTCTTTCCAGTTGTGAAGATCAATTTCATTGCCATTGTCAACAAACAACATTTTCTTGCTGTTTGCAATACCTGTAACACGCACCTGCAGGTTGAGGTGTTGCAGTAAAAAGGCTTTCTGCTGAATGAGTTGTTCCAGCAGCTTGCCTCCTACATTTCCGGCGCCCACAAGAAACACATTCAATTGTTTATATACTGATTCAAAGAAAGCTTCATGCAATACGTTCACCCCTTTCTTTACATCTGCTGCGGATATTACGGCAGATATATTTCTTTCAGATGAACCCTGCGCGATCGCTCTTATATTGATACCATTGCGGCCCAGTGCACCAAACATTCTTCCGCTGATGCCCGGGTGGCTTTTCATTTTATCGCCCACCAATGCAATAATAGCGTGGCCTTCTTCAACCTTCAATGGATCCACACGACCCTGATTGATTTCTGTTTCAAAAGCAGTATCAACAGCCAGTTTTGCTTTTACTGCATCAGCACCGTTTACAGCTACGCAGATCGAATGTTCAGAAGAGCTTTGCGTAATAAGAATAACGTTGATCTTTTCTGAAGCAAGTGCCTCGAACAATCTTTTTGAGAAACCCGGAATGCCCACCATGCCACTGCCTTCAAGACTTAGAAGCGTTACACTGTTTATGCTTGATATGCCGGTAATAACTTCTGCGCTTTCTTCTTTTGTATTTTCTGCCTGCTCAATAACGGTACCGGCTTCTTCGGGTGCAAACGTATTTTTGATCCAGGTAGGAATACTTTTTTGCATCACCGGTTGAATGGTAGGAGGGTAGATCACCTTGGCGCCAAAGTGAGACAGCTCCATCGCTTCCTGGTAGGATGTACGTACGATGGTTTTTGCGTTAGGTACCCAGCGCGGATCTGCCGTCATCATACCGGTTACATCTGTCCATATTTCCAATGATGCTGCATTTACAGCCGCTGCAAAAATGGCTGCAGTATAATCGGAGCCACCACGTCCCAACGTTGTGGTATTGCCCTGCTCATCACTTGAAATAAAACCGGGTGCAAGAAACAATTCCTTCTGTGATGAACTGATAAAATAGGAAATGAGGTTATTGGTTGAATTAAAATTCACTGCTGCAAAACCAAAGTTGCTGTTGGTTTTAATTACCTGGCGGCTATCGATCCAGTCATGGTCTACACCTGAAGAGGCAAGGTATGCGGAGATGATTTTAGAAGACAACAGTTCACCAAAACTGATGATCCGGTCTTTGGTGCGCAGCGATAATTCTTTCAAATAAAAAATACTGTTGCAGATTTCTTCCAGTTCATTAAACTGCTGCTTTATCATGCTTAAGCAACTGCTCTGATGTGTTACAGGCAACAGTTTCCGTGCTGTATCCAGGTGCTTTTGTTCTAATTGCTCCAGTACTTCTTTGTAGGCTTCATCGCTTTTTTCAGCAAGCGTCCCGGCACTGATCAGTTGGTCCGTTACACCGCCAAGGGCACTTACTACAATAACTTTTGGCTCATTACTATTTTTCAATATGCTTACAACCTTCTGTATATTTTCGGCATTGGCTACAGAGGAGCCGCCGAACTTTAGAACTTTCATAACCACTGATTGGTTTGATTTAATGATTTCTTGATTTGTCTCTTTTTACTTGCTACTTCACTTCCCGTGTCCTGGTACTTTGTGCACAAATGGGCGAACAAGATAAATCTTCTTTTTTAATTTCTCCTCTGTTGAAAGAGGGCCTGGTATGATATGATAATAGTTAACCCCTTACAGGGTTGTAATAATAGTAGTTGTTGTAGCGGTAGATGCTACGATCGTGCTGGTGGAAATGATATGACGGAACAGGTGTGTCATTAATTGGGTGGCTAAGATAATTGGATAAACTTATATAACAAGTGTTAGTCATGATTTAATATTGCAGCCGGAAAAGAAAAATCTTTGGTACGATTTTGATTGATCAATGCAAAACAAATTCTGTTTATGAGAATTATTTTACTCTGTTGTTTAACGTTACTAACCTTCTTAACCTGCGACGCGCAGTTTGGTTTAAAAGATAAGATACTGGGTGGTGCAGGAAAATTATTTGATAAAGGCATTAGTAAAAAACTGATGAATGAACCGATCACGAGCAGCTTTAATGATTGTGATAAAACCAAGGTAATGCCTGTGGAGTTTGGAAAAGACTCAACAAAAATCTTATTGTGTACCATGCCTTTTGATACGTTGAAAGGTTTTTTATTGAAGCCGGGTTTTTATAAAGCAGTAGTAAAGAGTTTTTGCCTGCATGCCGGTACTTATGCACCTTCTAAAGGAAACGGCTATCTATTTGCACCGCTGAAAGGGCCTAAAGAACAACTGGTATATAAACTGATCAACAACTGGAAAAGCCACCCGGATATTCAGCAGCGTGATTTGCAGTTGTTGTTGTGGGCCGTTATTGCCAGAACAAAATTTAAAGATCTCGACACACGTCTTAAACTGGTTTCAGCAAGGTTGCTTTCAGAAAATGATATTGATGAATTAAGCAATGTTGGTATAGAATATTTGTCTGATGCTGCCTTAAAGAAAGCGATCAGCAATATGCCATCGCCGTTACAGAAAATTGCTGAAGCAGAAAATGCCATGCGTCAGAAATTTTATGCAGCCACTGTGGATTATAACGAGATGGAAAATCTTGCCATGCTGGCTGGTATTGAAACAGCGGGCAATGGCGATATTGCCAGGGGTACCTGGAGTTTGTTGCCGGAAGGTTGTTATGTACGTTACATGCCGTATGGCTATCCAAGAACCTATGTTGAGATTTATGTGCCTGCAACATTGGGGGCGGATGGAATTTATTTCAACAGCGTTGGCAAGATTGCCATGCCTGCAAATATCTCTTCGCAAAGATTGGCGCAATCGAATATGATCAGTTGTGATGATATCACAGACCCATGGCAACACTAATGCTTGTTGATCAGATTAAACGAGGTAACCAAACAGGTTATCATGCTTATTCAGCTCTGTAAAGTCGATATTGTATTGCTTCATCTTGGCGATTAAATCTTTGTAATCTTCTTTTGCCTGCAGCTCTATACCCACCAACGCCGGGCCAGTTTCTTTGTTGGTTTTTTGCATGTACTCAAAGCGGGTGATATCGTCATTCGGGCCAAGTACATGATTGAGGAATTCACGTAAGGCACCGGGGCGCTGAGCAAAGCGCACCAGGAAGTAATGCTTTAAACCTTCGTATTGCAGTGAACGTTCTTTAATCTCGGGCATGCGGTCAATATCGTTATTGCTGCCACTCACGATACAAACAATGGTCTTGCCTTTTATCTCTTCTGCATAATCATCCAGCGCTGCGATGGATAAGGCGCCGGCGGGCTCTACTACAATGGCATCTTCGTTGTATAGTTTGAGAATGGTGCTGCATATTTTGCCTTCGGGTACCAGGTGCATATCGTCCAGCACTTGCTGACATATTTGAAAAGTTATATCGCCAATGCGCTTTACCGCAGCGCCGTCTACAAAACGGTCTATATTATCCAGCGTAACCGGGTGACCTGCCTTACGTGCTTCCAGCATGCTGGGCGCGCCTTCAGGTTCCAGGCCGACTATTTTCGTTTGGGGTGAAAAGGCTTTGAAATAACTGCCAACGCCTGACACCAATCCTCCGCCGCCTACCGGTACAAACAGGTAATCAATATTCGACAGGTCTTCTATGATTTCCATAGCAACGGTTGACTGCCCTTCGATGATTTTATAATCGTCAAATGGCGGAACGAAAGTCATACCATGTTCTTCTGTATATTTTTTTGCTGCGGCTGCGCAGTCGTCAAATGTATCACCGGTGAGAATGATTTCGATATTACTCTCTCCAAACATTTTGGTTTGATTCACTTTTTGCCTGGGCGTGATGATAGGCATAAATACCACACCTTTTATGTTGAGTTTTTTGCAACTATAGGCAAAGCCTTGTGCATGATTTCCTGCACTGGCAGTGGTTACGCCGTGTTCAATTTTCTCCTGCGGCAGAGTGCTTATCATGTTGTAGGCACCACGCAATTTATAGGAGCGAACAATCTGCAGGTCTTCCCTTTTCAAATACACTTTGGCATTATACCGGCGGGAGAGATTAGGATTTAATTGAAGAGGTGTTCTGTTCACCACTTTACTCAGGCGCTTCTTTGCTTCTTCAAAATTTAACGGGAAAGTGGTGTGTGATGCTGTTGTCATAAATAATTTAGTCAATATACTTTTTCACAAAATCGGCGGGGTGATAGATATGTAAGTCAGCGTTAAGCAATTGCCTCTCGATACTTATTGGTAGAGCGTTTGAATACATTCCACGCTATAGACTAACCAAATTTAGAATCCATATTTGTTTGCCCTAGCTTTATAATACTCTTCTTTAAAATCAAAGTCTTTTGGAAATTTTTTTCCGGACTTTGGCAGCTCTGCCATGACATCTAAAATAGTTTTTCGACCGGTATTGTTCTCCAGTTGGGCAAAATAAGTTTCGACCAGTTTTGAAACAGATGAGTTATGTTGAGTTGCGTAAAGCTTAGCTTTCTTAATCAACGAATACTCAATGTTCAAGTTCAATTTCTTTTTCATTTTTAGCCGAAGCGTTCTTTTAATACTTGTTCCTTGGAAATTTTGAAATGGGATGCTACCTGCGATATAATTGCGTTTAATGTGCCTATTTTAGAGGGCTATGATTTGGAATGCCATATGATGTTCGATACCGGAAGAAGTTGTAATCATAATATGACTTCCGTTTTGTCTGACAATTTCATATTCATATACTTTCAGGATCTTAATCAACTCTTTTCCAGAAACATCTCTTGGCAGGTTCATAGCGCCATGATTTTGTCTTTACGACCTTCCTGTACTTCCTGTATCAAAAAAGTAATTTCTGTCACACATTAAATTTAGTCATTCTGTGCATTTATATGACCGGATTTATATGCGATGGTGCGTAGATAATTGGAAAGCGGCACTGCCGCCCAATAAATCCGAACGATGAAGTGCTTGCGACGCAACAGCCGATGCTATGAAAAACTATCGCTGGTATCTAAAAAATAGAAACCTATAAAACAGCAAGCTTTATAGGTTTCTGGTATTTCGTGAGACGTGAAATGTTAGTGGTGAGTTTTGAAGCTCACGAATGACTTCTCACGTTTTACGTGTACACTATTTCTGGTTCTCAGGACGCAGTGAACGTACTGTTTTACCGGCCTGCCACATTTCGCTGTCGCGCAGTTCAGCAAGTTCTACTTCCAGTTTCTCGCGGTAGTCTTTCTTGCTGTTGCTATCGATAGAACGTTGAGATTCTTTACCGGTTGCAACGCTTTCATACAACTCCTGGAACACAGGTTGAGTAGCGTCTTTAAATTTCTTCCACCAATCCAATGCACCACGTTGTGCAGTGGTAGAACAGTTGGCATACATCCAGTCCATACCGTTTTCTGCAACCAGTGGCATCAAAGATTGTGTAAGCTCTTCCACTGTTTCGTTGAAGGCTTCAGAAGGCGTGTGACCTTTACTGCGCAACACTTCATATTGTGCAGCGAAGATGCCCTGGATAGCGCCCATCAAAGTACCACGCTCGCCGGTTAAATCGCTGAACACTTCTTTTTTGAAATCAGTTTCAAACAGGTAACCGCTACCAACAGCAATACCCAATGCAATAACGCGGTCTTTTGCTTTGCCGGTTGCATCCTGGAAAATGGCATAGCTGCTGTTTAAGCCGCGGCCCTGCAGGAACATACGGCGCAATGATGTACCGCTGCCTTTAGGCGCCACCAAAAACACATCCACATCTTTCGGAGGAACGATACCCGTTTGTTCGTTAAACGTAATACCGAAACCATGAGAGAAATACAATGCTTTACCCGCAGTTAAATGTTTTTGTACAGTAGGCCACAATTCAATTTGTGCAGCATCGCTTAAGAGGTAGCAAATGATAGTGCCGCGCTCCAATGCTTCTTCAATTTCAAACAAAGACTCGCCCGGAACAAAGCCGTCCGCGATAGCCTTATCCCATGTTTTTGAATTCTTACGCTGGCCAACAATTACGTTAATACCATTGTCACGCTGGTTCAATGCCTGGCCCGGGCCCTGCACACCATAACCAATTACCGCTATTGTTTCATTTTTCAAAATTTCCTGCGCTTTACTTAGAGGAAATTCTTCGCGGGTAACAACATTTTCTTCTGTTCCGCCGAAATTTAACTTTGCCATTTTTGTTTATTTGTGTTGAATTTTAGATAATCGTCTGAACCGGGATTTTGACTGATTTTCAGGATTTAAGGATTTGACTTTTTGTCTTAATCCTGTTAATCCTACAATCCACTAAATCATTGTTCAGGTATTTTTTCGTTAAACGAAATTTTGTTATTGAATGGGTCATTAACGGTTACGCACCATGCGCTGTAAAACGTTTTTTCCAGGCCCGGTCTGTTGTACTTATACTTCTTATCAATGAGCTCCTTATGAAATTCTTTTAAACCGGTACACCAGATGAATACGTGAGTACCCGGTGTGCCATCGCCATGATGTTCGGTCAAGTGTATCGTAACGCCATCCTTTTCAATTTCCATATACACAGGCGCATTGTCGTCGAACTTATGTTCCCATAGAATTGTAAAGCCGAGCCAGTCGATATAAAATTCGATTGCTTTTTTATAATCGAATATGCGAAGAACCGGTATTACCTTTTGCGCCTGCATAGATACTCATTTATTTTTGCATAAACATCCACCTGTGGCCTTCAATATCTGCACATCTATATCTTTTACCAGGAAACCCATCTTCTATTTCCGACAATATTTCCGCGCCACTTGCTTTTGCCTTTTCAAAATGTTTACTCACATCATCTACATACACCAATAAACCATTTACCACCCACGGAACTGAAAGCCATTTATCTGTTTGCTGGCAATGCTTTCTATGTTTATTAATACTCTCATAATCCGGTGAAGGCGTTGCAAGCATAATCAGGTTATCACCGGCTTTTAATTCAGCATGTGCCAGCCTTCCATTTTCAAGCATTCGCATTTCACTGTTTTCTTCAAAACCAAAAGCCTCTTTTAACCACTCGATAGCAGCTACTCCATTTTCATATGCCAACATGGGAATCACCGTCTGTATCATATGATTGATTGACTATTGTTTATCACTACATCGTAAACACTTCATCCTGCTGGTTCAGGTATTCGTTTTCTATAACTTCTTCACCAGGTTCTTTCTTTTCAAACTCTTTCAACTTCTCATGAAAACCTTTGCTGTCTTTAATAATCGCTACCCTGGCACTACGCACAAATTCAATCAGTCCGTAGGGTTCCAAAGCTTTGATTAAGCCTTCAATCTCTTCACGGTGACCGCTGGTTTCAAAAACCGTATAATCTTTGCGGATTACCACGGCCCTTGCGCCATATTCACGCAACAGGCGTTCCACTTTTACCTTCTCTGCAATTACTTCGGTGGGTACTTTATACAAAGCAAGCTCCTGCCAAACGATTTCTTCGTTGGTGTTGAAATATGCTTTTAATACTTCTACTTGTTTTTCAATCTGGCGGCAAAGTTTCCGCACTACATCTTCTGTTTCGTTTATGACGATGGTAAAGCGATGCACACTATCTACTTCAGAAGGTGAAGTATTTAAACTTTCAATGTTGATTTTTCTCCTTGAGAAAATAATAGCAATACGGTTGAGCAAACCAATCTGGTTTTCCGTGTAAACTGTAATTGTAAATTCTTGCTTTGACATAATTTGCTTTTGTATGTCTTAAAATTTAAGCAGCAGTTTTCACCGCTATAATAATTCCTGTTGACCAGTTTAACTTGGTCAGCGTAATGTCTTTCCTGGTCTCCAACCTTTCAATAAAAGCATCAGCCCTGGCAGCGTGACCTTCCGGCCAGTTGGGTTGTGGCAACATATCATCAATAATGTAGAAGCCACCAGCGTTTAACAGCGCAAAGGTTTCTTCAAACAAGTCGTACTTGCCGGGCATTGCGTCTGCAAAGATGAAATCAAATTTTTCGCCGTTGTAATGTTGCAGCCATTCATAACCATCGGCGCAAACAAATTCAATACGTTCATCAGCGAGGTTTTGCCTGGCGATATCCATCAGTAAGGCATTGTTATCTACCGTCACCAGTTTTGCATTGGCATCCATGCCATCAACAATCCATGCTGTTGCAAGTCCGCTGCCGGTGCCCAGTTCCAATATTCTAGCTGCAGCCTTTGATGCAACCAATGTTTTTAACAGGCTGCCGGTATACAAATCGGAAGCCATATTAAATGCCATGGCTTTTGTTGCCATTGCGATGGTTTCGTATTGTTGTGGTATGTCTGTAAATATGTTGTCTTGCATGTTGTTTGAATAAACTTACTCGCGTATTAACTAAACCTGTCGCACTTTGCTGAATAGTGTTCAGAATGTACAAGTGAGTGACACAACGGAAGCTTAATAGTAGCAATCCGTTGGAAAACAAATCAACCCAGCCCTACTTCAACCGAATCTCCGCCACACTGCAACCTTGCGGAACCATCGGAAATACATTGTTCTCTTTGCCTACCATTACCTCAAGTAAGTATGAACCATCATGGTCGAGCATTTCTTTCAAAGCTGCTTTCAGGTTCGCTCTTTCATTAACCGTCTTGCCTGCAATACCGTAACCTTTGGCAATCGTAACAAAGTCCGGGCTCTGAATATCTACAAACGAATATCTTCTTGAATGAAACAGTTCCTGCCACTGGCGCACCATGCCCAAAAAGTTATTGTTGAGAATCATGATTTTTACGGCAGCGCCAAACTGCATGATGGTACCTAGTTCCTGCAATGTCATCTGGAAACCACCGTCACCAATAATGGCAACTACGGTTCTTTCAGGTGCGCCATATTTAGCACCGATAGCTGCTGGTAAGGCAAAACCCATGGTGCCCAGTCCGCCAGAAGTAACGTTGCTCTTCGACTGAACAAACTTCGCATAACGACAAGCAACCATCTGGTGCTGACCAACATCCGTTACGATAACGGCATCGCCTTTTGTTAGCTCATTCAATGCATCCAGTGCTTCGGCCATGCTCATCTCGTCTGTTGTAGGATGCATTTCCTTTTGTATCACCTGCTCTTCTTCTTCCTTCGTATATTCTTTAAATTTTTTCAGCCAATCTGTATGTTGTTTTTTATCGATAAGCGCAGTAAGCAACGGCAATGTTTCTTTACAATCACCCCAAACAGGAACGGTTGATTTTACATTCTTATCAATTTCAGCAGGGTCAATATCCAAATGAATCACTTTGGCTTGCTTGGCGTATTTATCCAGCCTTCCGGTAACACGGTCATCAAAGCGCATACCCACAGCTATCAGTACATCACATTCATTGGTTAACACATTCGGACCATAGTTGCCATGCATGCCGAGCATACCAACATTTTGCGGATGACTTGTTTCCAGCGCACTTAAACCAAGAATAGTCCATGCAGCAGGCAAGCCGCCTTTTTCGATAAATGCTTTGAATTCTTTTTCTGCTTCACCAAGTATTACACCCTGACCGAAAATCACAAACGGCTTTTCTGCTTCATTGATAAGCTTTGCAGCTTCTTCAATATATTCTTTACGCACAATCGGTTTGGGGCGATAACTGCGCACATGATTGCAAGGCTCGTATCCTTTATAATCAAATTTCTGTACCTGTGCATTCTTGGTAATATCAATCAACACAGGACCGGGACGACCACTCCTGGCAATGTAAAATGCTTTGGCAAGCGCCGCAGGAATTTCCGTAGCATCTGTTACCTGGTAGTTCCATTTGGTAACAGGCGTGGTAATGTTTATCACGTCAGTTTCCTGGAAGGCATCAGTACCCAACAAATGCGCAAACACTTGTCCCGTGATACACACAACCGGCGTACTGTCTATTTGCGCATCCGCAAGACCTGTAACAAGATTGGTTGCACCGGGGCCACTGGTTGCGAAAACAACACCCACTTTTCCAGACGTTCTCGCAAAGCCCTGCGCCGCATGTATGGCACCTTGTTCATGACGGACCAATATGTGCTCCAGTTCGTTTTCATAGTCGAACAAGGCATCATAAATTGGCATGATGGCGCCACCCGGATAACCAAAGATGGTCTTTACATCTTCCGCTATCAGCGCTTTTAATACAGCTTCACTGCCACTGATATTTTCAATCTCCTGGGCAGGCGCTTTAATTTTTTCTTCCGTTAATTCAAGAGTGCTCATACTCTGTTGTTTATTAAAAATGAATTGTTGTTGTTCTTTATTCAGGTCACAAACCTGAAACTTATTGCTACTAAGTCAGTGACCTCGCAGCGTATATTTTTTAGATACCAGCCAATCTTTTCATAGCTTCTTCGTTGCAAACATGGTTTTGTTATTATTTAGTCTTTCAGTGAAAGAATAAATAATAATCAAGCACTTCATCTTTCGGATTAAATGGCGACTTCAGTCTCCGCCAAAATCAGCTCAACTATTTTCAAACAGCTCTATTTCTTAAACCCGATTCTTTCCCTATCCTTCCAGGATTTATGCTCCTGTTTTTCACCCAGTAAATTTTCAATCGCGTCGTAAATCTGGTTTAGTTGTGCATCGTGATTGCCTATTCTTTCACGCAGTTCATTCAGTTGTTCCAGTAACTCACTATACTGAATCAGGAATTTCCGCATCGCAATAAAAGCCCTTACGATAGCGATGTTCATTTTCCTGGCCTTCTCACTTTTCAGCACACTGGCCAACATGGTTACGCCGTGTTCGGTAAAGGCATAAGGTAAGTATTTGGCTCCTCTGTGTTTTAGCGAACTGGTCACAATTTGTGACCGGTTCGCATTTTGATTATCAGTCTTTTCTGCGTATAAGGTCACAATTTGTGACCTCATATACTGCCATTCCTCTGCAGCAAGCCTGAACATAAATTCTTCCGGAAAAGAATCAATATTCCGTTTAACTGCCTGATTAAAAACTTTCGTTTCCACCTCATACAATTCAGCCAAATCAAAATCCAGCATCACCTTCTGACCTCTTATTTCAAATATCTTTTGTTGTATTACCTGAATTTGCATAGTGTAAGGATTATAGTTTACTGAATCTAATCATCATCACAGTTTGTAATGTTCATTTATTGATTAGCAACTATTTTTCTATTTGGGGTCGCAATCTGCGGCCTCAAACTATTTCACACAAATCCTTAAAATCTACCCAAATCCCCGTTCAGACAGTTTAATCTTCATCTGTTACACAACCTTCTGCCGCAGTTTTTACATACTTGGCATACTTATATAAAATACCCTTGGTTGCCTTTGGTGCAGGTTTCGTCCACGCAGCTTTGCGCTTAGTAATCTCTTCTTCACTCACCTTTAAAGTAAGCGTATTTTTAGTAGCATCAATCTCTATTATATCATCATCATTTACCAAACCAATCAAGCCGCCTTCAACAGCTTCGGGAGTAATATGTCCCACCACAAAACCATGTGTACCGCCGCTGAATCTTCCATCTGTAATAAGTGCCACTGACTTACCCAAACCGGCACCAATGATAGCACCTGTGGGCTTCAACATTTCGGGCATACCCGGCGCGCCTTTAGGACCAATATTGCGTATCACCACCACATCACCTGCATGCACTCTGCCTGAAGCAAGACCTTTAATCAAGTCATGTTCACCATCAAACACACGGGCAGTGCCTTCAAATCGTTCGCCTTCTTTGCCGCTGATTTTAGCTACGCTGCCACCTTCAGCAAGATTGCCGTATAATATCTGCAAGTGACCAGTAACCTTCAATGGCTTTTCCAGCGGGTGAATAATATCTTGTTTTTCAAAATCCAAATCGGGTGCATCTACCAGGTTTTCAGCTACTGTTTTACCAGTAACAGTTAAGCAGTCGCCATGCAGCAAACCTTTGCTTAACAGATACTTCATAACTGCAGGCACGCCACCATATTGATGCAGGTCTTCCATCAGATATTTACCACTTGGCTTAAAGTCTGCAAGTACCGGAATTTTATTGCTGATAACCTGGAAGTCATCCTGTGTTAAAGGAATATCTACACTCTTTGCCATAGCTATCAAATGCAGTACCGCGTTGGTACTTCCGCCCAATACCATGATGACAGTTATTGCATTTTCAAATGCCTTTTGTGTCATGATATCTTTTGGCTTGATATCTTTTTCCAACAATACTTTTATTGCTTTGCCAATTGCAGCACATTCCTTTTGCTTGTCCTCACTTAATGCAGGATTAGATGAAGAGTATGGCAAGCTCATGCCCAAAGCTTCAATCGCGCTGGCCATGGTATTGGCTGTATACATACCGCCACAGGCACCTGCGCCCGGGCAGGCATTTCTAACGATACCTTTAAAATCGGCTTCATCAAGGTTGCCCGCAATTTTTTGGCCCAAAGCTTCAAATGCTGACACCAAGTTCAGGTCCTGTCCTTTGTAATGACCCGGTGCAATGGTACCGCCATACAACATAATGGAAGGACGATTCAACCTGCCCATTGCCATGATAGAACCGGGCATATTTTTATCGCAACCGGGAATTGTTATCAGGCCATCATAGTATTGTGCACCTGCATTGGTTTCAATACTGTCGGCAATTACATCACGACTAACAAGGCTGTAACGCATACCATCCGTTCCCATACTAATGCCATCGCTCACACCAATGGTATGAAAGCGAAGACCCAATAACCCATCTACATCGTTAACGCTTTTTCTCACCGAAGTAGCAAGGTCATTTAAGTGCATGTTACAAGGGTTGCCATCCCAACCCATGCTTACGATGCCCACCTGCGCCTTGTTAAAATCTTCATCCTGAAACCCTATGGCATAATACATTGCTTGTGCGCCGGGTTGTGTTACATCCTGTGTTAACGTTTTGCTGTACTTGTTTAATTCTGACATGTCTGAACCAGGATTTAAATGATTTAAAAGATTTATTTTGATTTTTTTTAAGCTAGTTATTAACCTCCTCATAATCCCTAATATCTACCCCAATCACGGTTCTGACAGAGTAAGCCTCTTTCACTTTCCTGCTTACGGATTCACTCCACTCAAGTTTGAATATTGTATCATCCAGACTTTCCCATCCAATGATTTCTGCGGCGGTACCACAGAAGAAAGCGGTGTCGGCTTCTTTCAATTCTGCTATGGTAAAAAGCTTTTTTTCTACTTCAATGCCAAGCTCTTCGCATATCTCAAACACGGTTGCTCTTGTAATGCCCGGCAATATATTACCCAGGGGGGGCGTATATAATTTGCCATCTTTCTCGTAAAACATATTGGCACCAGGACCTTCAGCAACATAGTCATTCATATCAGTGAGCAACGCTTCATCAAAGCCTTTTGCTTTTGCTTCCTGGCTGGCGAGTATAGAATTTACATAATGTCCGTTTGCCTTGGCCTCAATCTTAAAGCCCTTCGGGTTGGGACGCTGGAAGGAAGACGTCATTACTCGCAACAATTTATCACCAAGGAACAGCCCCATTTCCCATACTTCCACTACGAGGAAAGATTGTTCATTCTGCACAAAACTCATGTTTGCCGGTGCATATACTACCGGACGTATATATGCGTTCTGCAGGTTGTTTCTTTTAAGCACTTCGTAGGTTATATCAGTGAGTTCCTCTGTTGTCCAATGGTAAGGCAGGTTAAGCGCCACAGCAGAATTCTTCAGCCTTTCGTAATGCTCCACCGCTTTGAAGATTTTTGTTTCGCCTTGCGCAGTGCGGTAAGAACGAATGCCTTCAAATACAGCGTAACCATAGTGAAATGACTGGCCATAGAAGTCCATTTTGGCTTCTGCTGCTTTTACATATTCCCCGTTTAAATAGAGGATGGTCTCATTATTATAATACGATGCCATATATTTTTTGTTTTGTTGTTATTCACTTTTTGAACGGTATGTTTTCTTGCGCGTCAACCTGCTGATGGATAGTCAGCCGTACAAGTGTGCGACGCAAGGAACGCTTCATCTTAGTACAACTGCTTGGCTCATCATTATTCTTCCTGTTCCAAACAATCTTCAAATCTTATCAATCCAGGTTAAGACAAACAAAAACCGCCTCGTAAAGGAGGCGGTTGTTATAACTAAGATTATTTGTTACATGCTAAACACCACCTCCGTTTGCAGGAATAATAATGACAACCACCAGCAGCACGACTGTTAGTAAGTTAAGCACATTATGTATTCTTGTTTGCAACATACGATTTGTAGTGTGCAGCGAATATACAACCGCCAGTGAATAAAACAAAGAACTATTTAAGAAGGCTTGAGGCGAAAGGTTGAAGGCATTGGGCAAACCCTAAAACTTATACCCTAAGCCTTTAACCTTATATTATCGTTGATTTCCTCAACTCTATATTTCCTTTATTGATACCATCAGGAATTTTACCACTTACATAATCACTAATCAAATCGCCGATGGTGGAGGTAAAATAAAAGTTGATGGGGTCAATATCTTTTGTAACAAAGCCATGCGCCAACGTCCAGTTAACCGCTTCACGTACCAGTGCAGCTTCTTTGTTAAGCTCAAGATAATCAAGCAACATCGCTGCCGATAAGATGGAACCAATCGGGTTAGCAATGTCTTTTCCAGCCGCCTGCGGATAAGAACCATGAATGGGTGAGAACATGGCATTGCCCGTACCCAAAGAAGCCGACGGCGCATAACCCAGCGAACCACTAAAGATGCTGGCTTCGTGACTGATGATATCACCAAAACCATTCTCAATCAATATCACATCAAACTGCCGTGGGTTGAGAATAAGTTGCAATGCCGCATTGTCTACAAACATATAATTCACGGCAACATCATTGTATTGCATCGCTGCTTCCTGTACCACCTTTCTCCATAAACGCGATGTCTCCAGCACGTTTGCCTTATCGATTAATGTTAACTTCTTGCGCCTGTCCTGTGCGTATTCAAAAGCCCGCTGTGTAACACGTTCTATCTCCTGCCTGGTATAAACACTTTCATCATTTGCGGTGTTGCCATCTTCACTCAACTCATGCTTGCCGTAATAGGTGCCAGCCGTTAACTCGCGAAATATCACAAAGTCTATTTGCTCCAGGTGCGAAGGTTTCAGCGGAGACAAGTGATATAACTCGGGATAGGTGATAATCGGCCTGATATTGGCGTACAACTGCAGGCTTTTGCGCAACTTGAGCAAACCTTGTTCAGGACGCACTTTAGCCATCGGGTCATGGTCATATTTTGGATGACCGATGGCGCCAAATAAAATGGCATCGCTATTCAAACAAATTTCAATCGTTTCATCAGGCAGCGGGTTACCGGTTTTGTCCATGGCTTCGGCGCCTGCAAGACAGTAGGTATAAGCAAACTCATGCTCAAACTGCGACGCAATTGCATCCAGCACCTTCACTGCCTGTCGGGTAACCTCGGGGCCAATGCCATCACCGTATATGACCGCTATGTTTTTTTTCATTCGTCTTAGCCTGGATTTATAGGATTAATGGATTTTCTTGAAAATTTATATATTTCCTTTTCATCCGGATTTTATAAACTAGGTCGAACATTGTATTAAGCACTCTTCGCAAGACTTTCACTTTCCTCATAATCTGATAATCCTGCAAATCCAGGTGCAGACTTTCCTTCCTCCAGTTTCATGGTATGCGTTATACAATCCGGAATCTGGTCTTTGCGATGACTTACATATATCAACGTTCTGTTACTGTTATTCATCAACGTATCTACGATGGTTACAAACTGGCGGCTCTGCTCAAGGTCAAGCCCCTGGCAGGGTTCATCCAGTATCAGTAAAGGCGGATTCTTAATCAGCGCTCTCGCCAGTAACAACATACGCTGCTGACCAATAGATACTTCTTTTAATCTTTTGTGTTGAATTGCTGTTAATCCTAACCAGTCCAACCATTGTTTAGCCTGCTGCAGTTGTTCTTCAGAAGGCTTGCGATAGAGGCCGGTCGTATCAAAAAAACCTGATACCACCGTATCAATACAATTTGTATTTACATCAAAATACCAGTGCAATTCAGGCGATGTGTACCCGATTTTTTTCTTGATATCCCAAATGCTTTCACCGGTGCCGCGGCGTTTGTCAAAGAGATAAATTTCGTTGGCATAGGCTTGCGGATTGTCACCCGTAAGCAGGCTTAGCAAAGTAGATTTACCAGCGCCATTATGCCCCTGCAATAACCATTTATCGCCTGTTGCTATTTTCCAGTTGATGTTTTGCAACACCGTCTTTGCACCATATTTAACTGATACATTTTTCAGGTTTACTGCAACCGAAAAATCTTCCACGGGCTCTTTTAAAAAAGGAGCACCTTTAAAAGTAGCGTCTGCTTTTTTATCTGTTGAGGTATGGTTTTTAAGGTATGCTTCCTTACGCTCAACCAATAACGCACCTTCTTTCAATTCGGCGATATGTGTAATGCAGGATGGAATATCTTCTCCATCTGCAATCAGTATAATATGTGTACCGTCCTGAACAAGGGTATCAAAAATGTGATTGAGGTTTTTTCTTGCATCTACATCCAGCCCGATAAACGGATTGTCAATCACCAATACCTGTACTTCCTGCAGGAAGGCTTTAATCAACTGTATCTTTTTTTGTTCGCCGCTGGAAAGCTGTATCAACGGTGCATTCAGGCGATGTGATAGTCCCAATGCTTCCACATACTTCGTTCCTTTTGCGGCAAGCGTTGGACTGTCTGCATAAGATTGTTGCAGGTCTTCGAGCACGGTAATCGCATCTTCCGCATCGCTGCTTTGGTAACGCTGCTGGTAATAAAAATCCTGCAATCCCACGCCATTGGTAAAGTGATACCATTGCTCTACAAACAACACTTTCTTTTTTAAATCCGAAGACTTACCAAAGTGAATATCGATAACCCCATTGCTAAATATTTTTCCGCTGATTGCCTTTGCCAGCGCAGATTTGCCAATACCCGCCTTTCCGGTGATAAGCCACTGCTCGCCGCGATGCATGGTAAAAGAAAGACTGTTCAATACCGTTTGCTGACGGTACTTTACAGTCAGGTCTTTAACAGTAATCAGAACATCCCCGGCCCTTGAAGCGGAGGTTGGTAAGCTGTTGTTTGTATGTAAATTGTTTTGTTCCAAATTTTCTTTTTTATGAGCCAACCTGTATTACTACTATGTTGGTTTACTTGCGTCGCACTCTTGTACGTTTAATTCTTTATTCGCCAGGCTGATCCCTCTTAACATCATCCTAACGTTTATAGTACATTACAATCGATGCTTTTGAAATGGTGTTGGCAAATAAATTAAATCCAACAAAAGCAGGCGATGCTGTTTTATCCAGGCCAAGTTTATCGGTCTTCAGCGCATATACTGTAATCAGGTATTGATGAAATCCATGGCCTTCAGGCGGACAAGGGCCACCATAACCCGGTTTGCCAAAATCGGTGGTGCTTTGTATGGCGCCTGCAGGAATTAAATTCTTCTCAACCGTACCTGCACCGCTTTTCAGCGAGGTTGTACCTGCAGGAATATCAAAAACTACCCAATGCCAGAAACCACTGCCGGTAGGCGCATCAATATCAAACATGGTTACTGCAAAGCTTTTGGTTCCTTCAGGTACATTTTCCCAATGCAGCTCCGGAGAAATATTTTCGCCTGTACATCCAAAGCCGTTGAACAACTGCTTGTTGGTTGCCTGCCCGCCAATATCATTGCTTTTTAGCGTGAATGTTTGTGCAGACAACGTAACTGTTGCTGATAAAAAAATCGCGATAAACGTAACTATACCTTTCATATATCTTCTCTTTAATGGTGGTGAGTCCGGAGACTCACTGCTTAATCCTGCGAAGTCAGGAGACTTCGCAGAGCCTCGATTCTGAACTTCGGCTTTGCAGAGCCTTTATTTAACAGCCTTCATTCTCAGGCGAACATAATCTGCATACCATATACCATTCTTATAATTTGTTGGCCTCAATGCTTCGACTGCTTTATTGATTACCCGTTCAGATTCTTCTGCGGTAAAGGTTTTGAAGAAAAAAGAGCCAAACATATTAATCCAGTCTTTCATACCATCTTCACCGGTTAATGCGGTCTCTCTTTCAAAATAAAGTACTGACTGCACCGTGAAGCCCTGCTTTTCCAGCAGCGTTGCATATTCAGCAACGGAAGGAAAGTACCAGAATATATCAGGTAATTTATTGGACAAACCTTCTTCTTCAGCAACTTTTTTAACTGCATCAGCAATGCTCTTTATGTTGTGTTTGCCGCCCATCTCAAACACAAACCTGCCGCCCTGTTTCAGATTATTGTAAATGCATTTGATGGCGTCTTCTGCCTTGTTAATCCAGTGCAGCGTGGCATTGGAGAATACCGCATCAAAAGCAGTATCAAAAGAAAAATCAGTGGCGTCTTTTACGAAGAATTCAGTGCCCGGATAGGTTGCCTTTGCTTTGGCAATCATTTCAGGCGAAGCATCCATGCCGGTTACCTTAGAGCCATAAGCTGCAATTTCCTGCGCCAGTTGACCGGTGCCACAGCCCAGGTCGAGTATTTGCTCCCCTTCCTGCGGGTGCAGCCATCCAATCAGGTCTTCCCCGTATTTTGATACAAAGCTGTGTTTGTTATCGTATAAGTTCGTGTCCCACTTGATTGCCGGCATAATGTTTTGTTTACGTTTTTGGAATGCTGGTGCATAAGAAACACTCAATAGCGCGAGAGTCAGGCAAAGCTTCTACTACATCAATTATTCCTGAAGAAAAGTCAACCAGTCTTTCTTCAAGGTCGAAGACTCTTTCGCTCATATGGTACGGATATGAAAATTGAATATTGATTATTGAATGTTGCGTATGCTCAGTTCAATAATGAACATCCGGTACAAGAGTTTCCAATTTTGCTGCTTTGTCACGCAAAATTGCGCAACTAACTACCATAGTAGCCATGCAGCCGGGCTCATAAAAAAATCAGGCAGTCACCCCTTCCGGTTGATATTGTGTTGCCATTGTTTGCAAATCGGCGTCTTCTACTTCCTTCTTCTCGTCGGCTATCTTTAAAAACTGCTGGTATAAAACGTCAATATCATTACGGTTAAACTGGTAACCGAGTTTGTGCAAACGATGCGCCAATGCACTGCGGCCGCTGCGGGCAGTCAATACAATTTTAGAGCTGTCTGCACCCACTTCCACAGGATTGATAATTTCATAAGTAAGCGCTTCTTTCAAAAATCCATCCTGGTGAATACCGGAGGAATGGGAGAACGCATTGCTGCCAACAATGGCTTTGTTGGGCTGAACATACATACGCATGGTTTCAGCAACCTTACGGCTCATCGGGTTCAGTTGCTCGGCCTTGATATTGGTATATAAATTCAAGGTCTTGTGTTGTTTGATAATCATCACCACTTCTTCCAGTGAAGTATTGCCCGCTCTTTCACCAATGCCGTTGATGGTACATTCAATCTGACCGGCCCCATTCATTACACCTGCAATGGAATTGGCGGTAGCCAGGCCTAAATCATTGTGACAATGACAGGAAAGAATCGCCTTATCAATATTGGGTACATTGTTCATCAGGTAGGCTATTTTTTCGCCATATTGTGTTGGCAGACAATAGCCGGTTGTATCGGGAATATTAACTACGGTAGCGCCTGCAGCGATAACGGTCTCCACCACTTTTGCCAGGTAATCATTATCGGTGCGGCCAGCATCTTCTGCATAAAACTCCACATCATCCACAAAATTCTTCGCCCATTTTACCGCCTGCGCTGCACGCACCAGTATTTCTTCACGGGTGGATTTGAACTTTGCTTTTATATGTAAGTCAGACGTGCCGATGCCCGTATGTATGCGTGGTCTTTTGGCAAGTTTTAGCGCCGCTCCGGCTACTTCAATATCTTTTTGTACCGCCCTGGTTAAACCGCAGACGGTAGCGTTCCTGATGACTTTTGAAATTTCTTCCACCGAAGAAAAATCTCCCGGGCTGGAAATGGGAAAGCCCGCCTCAATAATATCTACGCCCAGTTCTTCCAGTGCCAGCGCCAGTTCAATCTTTTCTTTGGTATTTAACTTGCAGCCGGGCACCTGTTCGCCGTCGCGTAAGGTAGTGTCGAAAATGTCTATTTTTTTAGCGGACATAGCAATGTTTTAAAAGATAAAATATGCAGGAGGAATAATTTCGGTTTGCCTGCCATCCATTGAAACCTACCTGCATTTTGTAAATGTATCTGGATGATTTGGCGAAATAAAACCAAAATATTGCTGATTTTACGTGCCACAAATGTGCCGGAATTTGTTAAAACCCTTACTGGTAAAGGATTTGAAGGAAAGGGAAATACGATAGATAACGCAGAAAATAGTTAGAAAGAAGCTTAAATACATTCTTTTTTATAATTCAGGCAGGTTATCTTTCCGTATGCAACCGGTAAAAGTTAAAAGTGCAAACTGGTTCTTAAAAAATTTTCAGGTTTAGCATAGATTGCAGTTCTAAAAAATCTTCTTTCAGGCAATGGCCAACAGAAATACGGATGAATTATTCCAGTTGATAAAATCGCTCTCCAAAGGTGACAAGCGCAATTTTAAATTGTTTGTAAAACGGCAATCTGGTACAGACGACCTTAAAATGGTGCAGCTTTTTGATGCGCTGGATAAAATGGAAGAATATGATGAAGAATTGCTGCTCCGCAAGAATGAAGACCTGAAAAAGCAGCAGCTTTCCAACATGAAAGGGCATCTTTACCGGCAAATACTAACAAGCCTTCGCCTGGTTAAAGATGTGGACAATATCGATATTACCCTGCATGAACAGATGGATTATGCCCGCATCCTCTACAACAAAGGTCTTTACCTGCAAAGCCTGAAAGTGCTGGAGAAGATAAAGGAGCAGGCAAGAGCTTATAACCAGCTTACCTTTCAGTTGCAGGTGCTCATTTTTGAAAAGAAAATTGAAGCGCTGCATATCACCCGCAGTATGGAAGACAGGGCCGAGAAACTGGCGCAGGAAGTGAAAGACGTGAATGAACATCTGGGCATGCTTAGCCGGCTCTCTAATTTATCGTTACAATTATATAGCTGGTATATAAAAATGGGGCATGCACGTGATGAAAAAGACGTGAGCGCCATCCAGCTTTTCTTTGAAAGCAACCTGCCGCCCTGTAACGTTAAAGGAATGGGGTTTTATGAACGGATGTACCTCTATCAGTCTTATTGCTGGTACGGGTTTATCCTGCAGGATTTATTATTGTACTACCGCTATTCTCAAAAATGGGTAGACCTTTTCGATAACCACGAACACATGAAAACGGCCGAACCGGGCCAATATATAAAGGGTATCCATAACCTATTGAATGCGCATTTTGTATTGAATAATTACGATAAGTACAATGAGGCGCTGGAGCAATTTGAACAATTCTCTACCACCTATAACAGTAACATGAATACGAATGCGTTGATACAAACTTTTGTGTATCTGTATTCGGCAAAGATTGACAAACACTTCCTGGAAGGAACCTTTACAGAAGGGCTGGAGCTGGTACCTGTTATTGAAGACAAACTAAAGGAATACGAGTTACACCTCGACAGGCATCGTGTACTGGTATTTGATTATAAAATCGCTTGCTTATACTTCGGCAGCGGCGACAATGAAAATGCCATCGACTATTTAAACAGGATTATCAACTGGAAGGTTGACCTGCGTACAGACCTGCAGTGTTATGCACGCCTGCTGCACCTTATTGCACATTATGAGCTGGGCAACTACGATATTCTTGAATACCTTATCAAATCCGTTTACCGTTTCATGGCCAAGATGAAAAACCTTAGCGTGGTAGAAGAAGAGATTTTTAAATTCCTTCGCAAATCATTTTCGTTACAGCAAAAAAAGGTTATCCCCGCCTTTAAGCTCCTGAAAGAAAAGCTGGAAAAATACCAGGGCAATCCTCTGGAAACAAGGTCATTCATGTACCTGGACATCATCTCCTGGCTCGAAAGCAAGGTTCAGCATGTGCCTGTACAGCAAATACGTAAACAAAAGTTTTTAGCGGGAAGGAAAAATAAAGCGGCTTAAGACTATTGGATGGGACGTTTCAGGGAGAGTTGAAAATCTTACATTGTAATTTTTGCAATGTAAAAAATGCGCAAAATTTAATTCTTGCCAAGTACAAAAACAAATGCCTTCGGCTCTGTTGACTTGAAGATTTTTGCAAGCCTGGATGTTCTTTTAACCAGTTTTCGTTTGTTTACATCTATCACCTCGTTCACCTGGGCAAACATTTGAAAAGTGCCTGCGGCGAATGAGATTCTCTCAAGAAAATTTCTTTGCGACGAGATGTATTCGTCTACTGAGTCGGTGCTCTTTAATGGCAGCAATACTTCTATTTCCATGTCAGGGGTTTTATTTATTTGTTGATGCAATTTTATACATATTATTTCCAATTCTTAATAAAAAAACAATTAAAAGATATTGATTATCCGTTAAAAAAAATGTATGAAAATGAAAGTTGTTAAAGGCTTTTGGGAAATGTATTCATGCAATTTTATATGATGAATAATAAATCATCGCTAACTGTGTTCATTCATATGATTTGAGACATAAAAATGTAATATGCTTAAAAATGTAATATTATCTTTAAGCGTCGCATCCTCAATATGAATTACAGAGCTACACTACAGAGATTCATCACCAGCCAGTATTTCTTTAACGGGTCAAGAATTACTGCCGGCGTTATCATTCCTGCATATATATTGTATCATTTTGATCTTTTATTGGCGATGACTGCTATCCCGATGGGAGCCCTTTGTGTCAGTTTAACAGATAACCCCGGGCCGTTTAAATACAGGCGCAATGCACTGCTCGCAAGCCTGGTGATAGACTTGCTCGTGGTATTAATTACAAGCCTTGTATATACCCAGCCATTGCTGGTAATACTATGCATTGTATTTTTTGGCATGTTCTTTTCGCTGATTGGCGTTTATGGCAACCGCATTTCCGCAATCGGATTGATGGCACTGATAGTTTTTACGTTCAATTCAGATGGCCATCTGCTGTCAGCGCATCTTGGTAAAACCATGCTCTTCTTTGCCGCAGGTGGTCTGTGGTATACCTTGCTTAGTTTCTTTTTACATACGCTTCGTCCTTATAAATTTATCCAGCAGTTAATGGGGGAGAGCCTGATGGATATTTCTGAATATCTGAGAGCCAGGGCAAAACTATACCAGAAAAAACCTGATTATTCAGCGCTGTATTCAAAGATGATGGAATTACAAGTGAAGATCCATCAGCACCAGGAAGACCTGCGTGAGATGCTTTTTAAAACACGAACCATTATTGAGGAGTCTACTGTTAAAGGAAGAATATTGGTGATGATGTTTCTTGACAGTGTTGACCTGCTGGAAAGTATCATGACTTCCCAACAGGATTACCAGGACCTGCACGAAGACTTTGACGAATCCGGTATACTGGATAAGTATTATATCTGTATTGATGCGTTTGCCAATGAACTGTTTGAAATAGGACTTGCAGTACAATCAGGCGTGCCGGCAAGTCAGGAAGCGGATATTGATATAATGATAAAGCAACCGCTGGATGCTTTTTTAAAATTGCGTGAAAAAGAACTAAGTCCCGATACGATTGAACGCTTTATCAAGTTGCGGCAAATCATTTACAGCATACAGGATGTTGGTGAGCGTATTAAGCGTCTTCGAAGTTTTACTACGTACGATAAGAAAGTGGTGAAAGGTTATACTTCCGAATTACAACCTGACTCTACTATACAACGTACGGAGATCAACCCGCAATTGCTGATAGAAAACCTTTCTCTTAAATCAAATCATTTCAGGCATGGCGTACGTGTAACCATGGCGTTGCTGATGGGTTATATTATTTCTATGTTCTTTGCTTTGGGACATAGTTACTGGATATTACTTACCATTGTTACCATTCTAAAACCGGCTTACAGTTTAACTAAGCAACGAAATCAACAACGTGTATCAGGTACCATTGCAGGCGCTGTAATTGGCTTTACTGTGTTGTATTTTGTTGAAGGGAAAACAGCACTTTTTATTATCATGATCGTGGCCATGATCTTATCTTATAGTTTTATTAAACTCAACTATTTTATAGGCACAGCTTGTATAACAGTTTATGTTTTAATCAGCTTTCATTTTTTAAGCAGCAGTTCTTTCCAGGTGATCATGAAAGACCGTTTGATAGATACAACTATTGGTTGCGCTATTGCATTTGTTTGTTCGCTGTTTGTATTGCCCTTATGGGGAAGGGAGCAGATCAACAGCTTTATCACTGCAATGCTAAAAGCAAATAAGAATTATTTTGATACAGTTGCAATGGCGTTTACCGGAACCGCAACCGTAAGTTTTAAAACAGAAAGAAAAGAGGCTTTTGTGGCACTTGCAAATTTATCAGACCAGTTTCAGAAGATGTTGTCAGAACCTAAGAATCAACAACAAAATTTACCTGTATATCATCAATTAGTTTCTAGCTTGCAGGTATTAACTTCTTATATCGCGTCCTTGTCTTATTTCTATCAGCGCAGTGGCAACAAGTATGCATCCGTAGATTTTGAACCTATCGTAAATAAGATAAGCCGGCAGATGCAATTGACGGTTGAGATCGCGGAACATCACCAGGTTGCACTTTCAGAATTAAAAGAAACAAAACTTCCTGTATATGAAAAGGTAAATGAATTACTTGCTATGAGGATTAAAGAAATGAAATCGGGTTATGATGATCACATTCAATCTGTACGTAAAACATTAAGTGATTTAAAGACTATTACCGATCAGTTTGAACTGATCAGTACGATTGTTACTGATGAGATCAAGCTGCTTCAGAAATTATAAACCGGTTACAATAAATACAGTTCGCCTGTTGAGCGCACGACCATCCTCTGTATTGTTATCAGCAACAGGCTGTGAGGCTCCAAGACCTTTTGACTTTAACCTGCTTGTACTAATCCCTTTTGATATAAGATATTCCACAACGGCTTTAGCACGGTTTTCAGATAGTTTCAAATTGCTAGCATCTGTTCCTACATTATCTGTATGCCCGTTAATTTGAATAGTAACGGTAGGGTTCTCCTTTAGTAATTGTAATAGCTTATTTAATTCAATCAGGCTTACAGGTTCCAGTTGATAAGAATTACTTGCAAACTGTATGTTTTTTAAGGTGACTGTACTATTCACTTTTATAGGGTTGAGTAATATATCTTTTTTATAGGTACTGTCAGCTTTTGATGCAAGTTTAAAAACATCAGAATAAAAAAGATAACCTTTCCTGTTAACTACAAACGTATAGTCTTTTCCAACAGGCAGGGTTACAAAATAAAAGCCTGTTTCATCTGTTTGTAAATGCGTTACCTGTTGCTGTGTTTTATCATCAAATAAATCCACCGTACATGGAATGCCTTTTTGTGTTGATGAATCCAAAACATATCCCTGGATATATAGTGTTCTTAACGGCCGTACATCTGGTCTTAGTTTGAATTTATAAAGATCCAACCCTCCTTTGGTATCGGCTCGATCTGCTGAATAGTAAGCAGTCACTCCATCTGAAGCAATAAATAAGCTGCCTTCATTACCTGCTGTATTAACTGGATATCCCAGGTTTTCCGGTATGCCCCAGTTACCCATACTGTCTTTGCGGGTAAGAAAAATATCAAAGTCACCATAACCCTGCAAACCATCGGAGGTAAAATAAAGCGTTTGATTATCGGCATGTATAAAAGGAGCAAGTTCATCTCCTTTTGTGTTGATGGATGGGCCCATGTTTTTTGCCAGTGACCATTTACCGTTCGGCTGGCGATAGCTTACATACAAATCTTTGCCTCCATAACCACCGGGCCTGTCGCTGCTGAAATAAAGTGCATTTTTATCCGGACTGATGCTGGGGGAACTTTCCCAAAAATCAGTATTGATATTCTCTCCAAGATTATATGGTTCGCTCCATCCGGACGGCGTGTTATAAGAGATAAAAAGATCAAAATTGCCAAAACCTTTATTGGGGAAATTGCCGGCGAACAATAACCATTCACCATCCTGAGAAATATTAAGCGCTCCTTTGGAAGGTTCAATATTTATATCTCCATTAATGATTTCGGCTTTATGATAAGTTCCATCAGGCATTAAAGTGCTTTGCATAAAATCTTCCCTGATGCCACCGCCTCTGCGGGTAAAAACAAAAATACTGTCGTCGATGGTGAAGGATGGATAATATTCCAGTGTTTTAGAGTTAATGCTGTCGCCAAGATTTTCGGGAGTAAAAACGTAATTGTCAGAAGGATGCAGCTTTGCATAGTCCACTGCAAACAGGTAAGTCTTTTTCCTGCTTTCTCCAATCATTCGATTTTTATCGTTGAGATTAGGAGTATTTAAAAAATCATCAATTGCAGCCAGTGCTTCTGTAAATTTTCCAACCGCCGCAAGGTTCATTGAAAAGGGTAGTGCATAAAAGCGGAAATAACCACTGTCTATTTTCCGGGCTTTTAAATAATAGTCAATCGACTGGTCGTATTCTTTCAATTCACCATAAACACCGGCGAGCGAAAGGTATGCATCCGCATAATTGCCATCCTGTTCAATGGCTTTCTGAAGTGTTGGGATGGCTTCTTTAATCAATCCATCCTGCAATTGTTCAATCGCTTTATCGTAAGTAGCAATCGCTTTTTTATTAATACTTTCCGGGTTATACTGCGCAACCGCAGCAAACGATATAATGAAAGTAATGCACAATAACAGGCTTTTCATAAGCCGAAAGTTCGAGAAAAAAGCAAAGTCAGGATGTTAAAGTTTTAGGAAGGACTTGTGGTGTTATTAAGGTAATGCTGCAATTAGGGAACATTGATAAACTTGTGGATCTGAACACTCAATTCCCACCTGGGATTTGCCTTGATGTAGTCGATGATGAGCGGCATCATTTCATTACGTTTATCCCATTCAGGTTGCAGGTATAATTTGCAGGATGATGAAACTTTCGCTGCATGTTCTTCCGCCCATTTAAAATCAGCTTTATTATAGATGATCACCTTTAATTCGTTGGCAACGGGCTGAATTTCCGGAAGAGGAGCTTTGAATTTTTTAGGAGAAAGACAAATCCAGTCCCACGAACCGCTAAGAGGGGAGGAACCTGATGTTTCTATATTGGTCGCAAAGCCGGCTTCGTGCAATGCATGGGTAAGCTCATCAAGGTTATGCATTAGAGGTTCTCCGCCGGTGATTACCACAAGATCATTAAAAGTGGGTTGAGCATAACCTCCTGGATCCTGCACTGATTTTGCCTGGCTTATCGCTTCTTCAACAATTGCTGTAATCGTTTTGCGCGGATGGATATCAGCATCCCAGCTATCCTTTACATCACACCAGAAACAACCCACATCGCAGCCACCTAACCGTATAAAATAGGCAGCCCTTCCCTGGTGAAAACCTTCACCTTGTAGTGTATAAAAAGATTCCATTACTGGAAGTGTGCCTGTTTCTACAATTGTCTGCATGATGCAAATTTACAACGGCATCCGTTAAATGAGGATGCCGTACTGGAAAACATGTTATGAAAGAAGTTTAAATACGGTCTTTGTAGGCCTGCAGTGTATTCTTCATCAGGCCGGCAATGGTCATAAGTCCAACACCGCCGGGAACAGGTGTAATTGCCGATGCTTTTTCTGATACCTCCTGGTAAGCCACATCACCTTTAATGCGATAGCCTTTTTTGGCAGTGGCATCCTCCACCCTGGTAATTCCTACATCAATTACAACAGCGCCTTCTTTTACCATGTCTGCTTTTACAAACTCAGGGCGCCCGAGTGCTGCAACAATAATATCACCTTCTAAACAAATCTCTTTGAGATTTGGGGTATGCGAATGGCAAACAGTCACAGTACAATTACCGTAAGCGCTGTTGCTGCTCAATAAAATGCTCATGGGGCGGCCTACGATATTACTGCGGCCAACAACGATGGCATGTTTACCCTTGGTAGGAATTTGATAATGTTCCAGCATCAGCATAATACCATAGGGGGTAGCTGCTACAAAAGTTGGAAGGCCCTGTACCAGTTTCCCAACACTTACGGGATGAAAACCATCCACATCTTTGGATGGATCGATGGTCATAATCACCTGCTGCTCATTGATATGTTTTGGCAGCGGAAGCTGTACTAAAATGCCGTCTATTGCCGGGTCATTGTTGAGTAACTCAATCTGCGACAGTAATTCGGTTTCAGGTATGTTTTCATCCAGCCTTATAAGCGTTGAACCGAAACCTATTTCTTCGCAATGCTTTACCTTGCTGGCAACATAGGTTTCACTGGCGCCGTTACTGCCTACAAGTATTGCGGCTAAATGAGGTGTTCTTTTGCCAGCCAGTTTTAAGGCATCTACTTCTTCTTTAATTGTATCGATTACTGCTTTGGAAGCAATTTTTCCATCTAAGATTAACATGGGCGCAAAGGTAGGCGCTCAAAAAGACTTTTCACGGGCGGATATTAAATTAAAAATCGGTAAAAAAATCACTCTGCTGTTACGATTTAGTTATATGTTATGAGTCGTTTATGAATTATAATAAAATAAAATATGACTAATATAGATAAAATTGATGGCTTAATCACAATAAAATCTTAAAAAAAATAAACATTAAGTTATTTTTTTCTTTAACGTTGCGTTGTGTTTGTGAGAAATACTACTACTTGATAAAACTTCTTTGGGAAAGAACTGCTTAAGAACTCTTCAGGTAATATTTATTTCCTTTCTAAACATGCGGAATATAATTGCGGTACCCCCGGAAAACAGCATATATAGAATAACTACTTGTCGCATTTATATTTAAAAACACATACATGAGAAAAATTCTAAGCATGCTTGTGCTGTCTATGCTGTATTTTACAGTATTTGCACAAACCAAAACTATCACAGGCAGAGTGGTCGATAAGAATGGCCAGCCTGTAGAGAACGCTTCAGTTGTAGTCAAATCCACGAGGAAAGGAACCTCCGCCGATGCAAAGGGCAATTTTACTTTAAGTGTTAACAAGGGTGATGTTATCGTAATTTCTGCAATCAACTTCAAACCCCTGGAAGTTACAGTGAAAAATGAATCAGCTTTCAACCTCACACTGGATAATGCAGAAAGTTTGATGGATGAGGTAATTGTAACAGCAGGTGGTATTAAATCAAAAAGAAGAGAGATTGGTACAGCTAATACTTCTATTAAAGCTGACGTATTAACAACAGGTAAAGCTGTGAATGTTGCAGGCGGTTTACAAGGTAAAGTTGCCGGCTTACAGATTAATGCAACAGGTGGTGGTGTAAACCCTAACTATCGTTTAATCTTAAGAGGCCAGCGTTCACTTACCGGTAATAACCAGGCATTAGTGGTATTGGATAACGTAATTGTACCAAGCGCAGTGTTAGGTAACTTAAACCCGGAAGATGTTGAAGAAGTTGTTATTCTGAATGGTTCAGGTGCAGCCGCTCTTTATGGTTCACAGGCATCTAACGGTGCGGTTGTAGTTACTACTAAAAAAGGAAGGAAAGGTGTTACTCAGGTTCGTGTTTCAAATACGGTAACTGTTGAGCAAACTGCTTTTTTCCCAAAAATTCAGAAGAAATTTGGTGCCGGTGGTAGCGGTTATGGTACTGATGCGAACGGTCAACCAAATTTTTCTTATTTGGAAAACCAATCCTATGGTCCCGCTTTTGACGGCGTTAAAAGGCCTTTGGGACCAGCCTTAGAAGATGGTTCTCAGGATTCTGCTGTATACGCTTATAATGACGGTCATAATAAATTCTGGGAAAAAGGCATTACCAACCAGTCTGATTTTTCTCTTACAAATGGAGATGAAAATTCAACTTTTTACTTATCCGGCCAATATGCAAACGTAACGGGTACAACCCCTGGCGATAAGTATAACAGGGCCAACTTTAGAGTGAATGGTACCAGGAAAATCGGTAATAAAGTAAACGTAACCTACAGTACCGCTTATACACAAAACCGTTATGATATCACTACACAAACGGGTAGCATGTATGCAAACATGCTTAACATGCCTTCTAACGTAGATATCACAAAATATAAAAACTGGCGTACAGACAAGTTTGCCAATCCAAATGGTTTTTATAACCCCTGGTATCAGAATCCATATTTTACCGCAGACAACTACAGGTCTAACCAACGCAACGACTATCTGACAGGAAATCTTGAAGTTAGATTTACACCAATTGCAGGACTTGATTTTGTTGCACGTCAGGGAATTGCAACAAGAAACTATTCAAATAAAAATACTGTTGGTGCTTTTGATTATACTGATTTTGCTGAGCATACTGATGGTAGTTCTAAAACTGATATTCCGGCTTCTGTTAGTGACGGAAGCAGCTACACTACTAATCTGTTAAGTGATTTATTCGCTCAATATAATCTGAAAAAGGGTGATTATAGCTTTAACCTGATCGCTGGCGGACAATGGCGACAGGACCAGGCAAAATATGTTGGTGTAAGTGCCAATGGCCTAGTTGTTCCGGGTCTTTACAATGTAAGTAACGGTGTAGGTACTCCGGGCGCTGCTGAAACAAGTTTCAAAGCTCGCCAAATGGGTTTTTATGGTGATTTACGTATAGGATATAAAAATTTCTTGTTCTTACACGGTACTGGCCGTAAAGATTGGGTTTCAATCCTAGCGCCTGAAAATCGTTCCTTCTTCTACCCATCTGTTGACTTGTCATTTGTTGCGAGTGATGCAATCGACGTGATTAAACACAGCAAGACAATATCTTACCTGAAAGTAAGAGGTGGATGGTCTAAAGTAGGGCAGGTAAACCTTGGAAACAGCAGTGATTATGGTGCTTATTATCTTTCACCAACTATCAGCCCTAATGCATATGGATTTCCTTACGGAAGCCTTGCTGGTTATACTGTTGACAACGTACTTATTTCAAACAGTCTTAAACCTGAAATTACCAAAGGGTACGAAGTTGGTTTTGATTTGAATTTATTAAAAGACCGCATCGTTACAAACGTGACCTGGTATTCTACCAAAACAGATAACCAGACAGTGAATACGGCTGTTACGCCAACAACAGGTTATACTGTTCTGCGTACTAACACCGGCCAAACACAAAGCCGTGGTTTGGAAGTTTCTGCGCACTTTACACCGGTAAGGTCTCATAACTGGAATGTAACAGTAGGCGGTAACTATACCTACCTCGATAATAAGGTTAACAACATCAGTGCTGATTTGCCAAAACTTCCTCTGGCTACTTATGGCAGCACTGCTGGTTCTTACGCTGTTCCTCTGCAGCCTTTCCCGGTTATTATGGGATATGATTACAAACGTGATCCTGCAGGACATGTAATTGTTGACAGATCAACAGGGTTGCCAACCAAAGGAGATACTATTTCTATCCTTGGCAATGCTGTAGCGAAAAATCGTATTGGTTTGGATGCTGCTGTTACGTATAAAAACTTCCATTTTTCTGTATTGTTTGAGTATCGCGGCGGTTATCAGATACTTAATGCTATGGGATCAGAACTGGATTGGGCTGGTACCGGTTACAGAACTGCGGTTTATAACCGTGAAAGATTTGTATATCCAAACTCTGTGTACGAAGATCCCGATAAGCCAGGCACCTACATCACTAACACAAATGTTACTGTGAAAAATGGTAATGGTAACGCCGGTTTCTTCTCAGATAATCTTAACAGGGATGTTCAATCTAACTATGTTACTTCAGGTGATTTCTGGAAACTACGGGAAATATCTATCTCTTATAACCTGCCGGCTTCATTGCTGAGTAAAACCAAGTTCATTAAAGCAGCGACTGTTAGTGTTCAGGGGCGTAATTTGTTTGTATGGCTTGCAAAAGACAATTACTACACAGATCCGGAATATAGCGATGCTGGTAATGATAACAATGGTATTGGCCTTACCGGATTGGGACAAACACCTCCTTCCCGTTTTTATGGCGCCACATTATCTGTAACATTTTAACCAGTGCCAGAGGAATCAGGCTTAATAAATTTTTCGGCAAGCCTTATTGCTGTTAAGTAAAAGAGATTACAATGAAAAAAATAATAAATATTCTTTTTATAGGTGCTGCTATAACGGTAACATCCTGTAAAAAATACTTGGATATCAATGCGAATCCCAACCAGGCCACAGTTGAATCTGCGGCCCCGGAACTAATACTGCCGCAGGCTATTACTGGTACGGCTAGTAACCTGAATGGTTTTAACTCTTACGGTTCTCAGATTGTAGGTTATATGGCTAATGCCGGTGGTTACGGCGGCTTTGGTACTGCTGTAACATATCGCTTTAGCTCAAGTGACTTCCAGGGAAGATGGTCAACAACCTACGACAATCTTGAAGATTATCAGACGATCATCAATCTTACGAATGATAAACTGCCGCAGTATGGTTATTTCAATGCCGCTGCGCGAATCATGAAAGCATATTCATTCCAGTTATTAGTGGATGCATATAACGATGTTCCTTATACGGAAGCATTGTTAGGCGCTGAAAAACTAACAACAAAATACGATGGTAGCGCTTCTATTTATGTTAGTCTTGCCAACCAACTCGATAGCGCAATTACAATTATTAAGGATGCAAATGCCGCTTCAGGAGTTACTCCGTTGGGAACTTCAGATGTTCTCTTTGGGGATGATCCGGAATCCTGGATAAAACTTGCCAATACGCTTAAGTTGAGGCTTATTATCCATGCAAAAGATAAAGCGCAGTTTACCAATACCTCATTCTCTGAAGAAGGTTTCTTAACTGAAGATGCGTTGATCAATCCAGGCTTTAAAAGAGATAACGGAAGACAAAACCCACAATGGGAGTCATGGGCGTTTACTTACACGCTCAGCGCAGGCAATAAAGCCTGGATGCCTAACAAATTTGTATTTGGGTTTTATAATGGTACCAAACTTACTGATGACGGCAGAGGTGCTGCTATTTACTATGATTATCCAGGTACTGGTACCAATCAATTGGGACATGAGGGTAACGATGTAGTATCCAGCCCTACAGGTAGTTTCTGGTATCCCGGTGCTGACAGATCCAGTGCTCCTGGTAATACAACCGGCGTTTTAAAAGGACCGGATGCCGGATATCCTGCATTCCTTGCTTCTGAAAGCTATTTTCTGCAGGCAGAAGCCGTTATTCGCGGAATAATCTCCGGAGACGCCAAGACTCTTTTTGAAGCGGGGATAAAATCTTCCTTCGAATATCTTTATCAGTTACCTGATGGCTCCTACAGCGGCACACCAGACGCAGATGCGGCTACTTATATGAAGGATAACGATGCAAGTCCTCTGGTTAATTTTGAGCGGGCAACAACACCTGCTGCACAAACAGAAGCCATTATTACGCAGAAATACATAGCACTTAATTTTATTCATGGTCATGAAGCATGGAATGAATATCGTCGCACACACTATCCTACCATTAAGAATACAGCGGGTGCCAACGGTTATGAAACATTTGCTTCAACACAGTCAGAAAGCACTCGCCCTGACAAATTGCCTACAAGGATTATGTACCCTTCTACAGAAGGATCTTTGAACACTGCAAACGTTCCAAGAAACATCGATCCATTCTCTTCATTTATTTTCTGGGCATTACAATAAACCATTATGACAATGAAAAAAATAAGCTTAAACATAATTGCTTTATCAGGAGTTCTTTTTCTTGGTTCCTGTGTTAAGAAGGCCGATATGGTCATGGATCCTTCAAAATCAAACAGTGTTATTCAGTTTGCAAATACTGGTGACAACCTTGCCGGTACTACTGTTGACTATCCAAGATTTTATACTGACTTGGGAAGTATAGGCCCTGACGAAAGTGCTTCTTTCAATGTAAATGTTAATTACGCCGGTGGTTTTGAAGCGCCGGAAGACATCACTGTAAATCTTGCGGTTGATGAAACTGCTCTTGAAACTTATAATACTCAGGATGGTACAGACTATGTTGTTCCTGCTGCCAGTATTTTTAGTTTTCCTTCTTCTGTAATCATTAAGAAAGGAACAAGGGTTACCCAGGTGCAGGCTACGATTAAGAGAACCGCTGACTTTGATTTTGGCCTTGCTTACGCTTTACCTTTGAAAATCGCTTCTGTATCAACAGGTACCATCAGTGGTAATTTTGGAACAGCTATCTATTCTTTCGGTGTAAGAAACCAATACGATGGTATTTACTCCGCTAACGGGTATGTTTTAAGGGAAGGAGATAACGTATTGAGCGGTAATTTCAAAAATATACAACGTCCGCTTTCTACCACTGGGGCAAACTCAAATACGTTCGCTCAGGTTTGGTCTACAGGTGGGGCTGTTGGCGGTATTGACGGACTTACACTTACTGTTGATCCTGCAACCAACAAGGTTACTGTAACATCTACAGCAAACCCGGCGGTTAAAAACCTGTCTACTTACGATAACAGGTATGATCCTGCAACCAAAACCTACTTTGTGTCATTTTATTGGGGAAGTGGTCCTACCAACAGGGCTGCTACCGATACTTTGACTTATGTAGGCCCAAGATAAGTTTTCAATTACGAACAGGTCAGCTTAACAGGAGTTGGCCTGTTTTTTTAAATAATAGTTTTTACTTCGTATTTTAGAAACATGAAAACCTTAAAAACCGCAACCTTAGTAGTGCTTCTATGCATCACTATAAACTCCTTTTCGCAGTCTGTCAATGATACGCTTTCACAAAACGGGTACGTATTTGATCGTTTTATTCCCGGTATAGTCTTGTTAAAGAATGGGAACCGGGAGAATGCCCCACTTAATTACGACGCCAATGCACAGGCTATTGCCTATATACAGGACGGTCAAATAATGACACTTACAAATATTAGCGATGTTGATACAGTTTATATACAGGAAAAAGAGTTTATTGCTTTAAAAGATAAGTTCTACGAAATTATAATCCAAACACCCTTGCTCTTAGCTAATTATACTTGCAAACCCCATCCCTTAACATCAACGGTTGATCATAACGGAACTTCTCTTCAAAACAACGATCAGGTTTCAGGCAATATTTCCGGCGCCTATATTAACAGGAAATACAAAGGAAATTCGTATATGGAATTTCAAAAAGAATACAGCGTTAAGATAAAAAATGCACTTTATAAAGTTAACAATGAGAAACAGTTCAGGAAGGCTTTTCCTGAAAAATCTGATGCAATCCATGAATTTGTACAAACGAATAAAATTGATTTAAATAAAGAACAGGAGGTAATTAAGCTTATCAATTTCTGTTTACAATGAATTTTGAAAGTACTGGCCTGTCAGTCTCAATTATTTTTACTAATAATCATTCGGACGATCAAATTTTTAATGTTTTTTTTGAAAACCATTTAAATATTCCCGGAAAAGTTAAATAATTTATAATATATAAAAATTATTAATTAATAATCAACTGATTTTCAGTTGATTATTTTTTTCTAATCTTATTTTAATTTCTCCTGTCGATTTTTGCAGCGTTTTAACAAATACCTGTGTCATGGATATCAACTGATTAAGCACATGGTATTCTGAGGAAAATACTCACTCCTTTCTAGATTACCTGCACATTTTTATTGCCCATTATTTAAAAAAACAAAACTTCATGAGAAAAATTGTAAGTTTCGTTTTTGCGTTTTTGCTATTTGGTATAATGGCATTTGCGCAAAATCGCGTGATTACCGGAAAGGTCACTGATGACAAAGGTGAGGTTGTTCCGTTCGCTACAGTCAAGGTTAAGGGATTAAAGGGTGGTACGGTTGCTGATGAAAACGGCAATTTCAAAATTTCGGCTCCCGAAAATTCCGTTTTAGAAGTCAGCGCTTCAGGATTAGCTGCAAAAGAAATTAGTACAGCGGGCGAGGGACCCGTTATTAATGTAACTCTTGTAAGAACAAGTGTAGAGTTATCAACTGTTGTTGTGACAACTTCTTTAGGAATTAAGCGGCAGGCTAAAGAATTAGGTTACGCAGCGACAACGTTAAACAATAAAACATTAACTGCAGGAAAATCTGTAAATGTTCAACAGGCACTGAATGGTAAGGTTTCTGGTGTTAATATTTCAACCGTTAATAGTGGTGTTTTTGAAAATGCCAAAATTAACATTCGTGGTATTCGTTCCCTTACGGGTAACAACCAGCCAATGCTTGTTGTGGATGGTGCACCAACGCCGTTAGGTTATCTTTCTTCCATTCCTCCTGATGATGTTCAGGATCTTACCGTTTTAAAAAGTGCAGCCTCTGCTGCTATCTATGGTCCCGATGCGGTAAACGGGGTGATTCTTATCACTACGAAAAAAGGCGGCAAAAAGCCAACTGTTACCATCAATTCAACTTTACAGGCAACCAAAGTTTCGTTCTTCCCAAAACTTCAGAAATCTTTTGGTAACGGCGCAGGTGAAGTGCTTGATCAATATGGTAATTATGGATATGTGCAATACGAAAATCAGCAGTATGGTCCTGCTTTTGACGGGAGCATGCAGCCAATTGGAGTACCTCTGGAAGATGGTTCTATCAGAACGCTTCCCTATTCTAATGCTCACTACAACGATAAAGTAAAGTTCTGGAACACAGGACTTACATTACAAAACTCAGTGTCTGTTGCAGGTGAAGATTTTTATGTAAGTGTACAGGATGCTAATATTAAAGGGCTTGTTCCGGATGATGTAAACAGGCGTACCAGCTTCCGCTTTAATGGTGGAAAGAAGTACGGTAATTTCTCTATTAATTATGGCCTTAACTATATTCTGCAGAACTATGATGTAGTAAATGAAAATGGTTTCCAGAATACTTTTTCTGATGCTTATAATGGAGGATTATTTTTCCTGGTTATGCAAACAGCAAGCAATATTCCTTTGCTGGATTACAAAGATTGGAAAAATAATAAGTATGCGCAGTTCTCCAATTATTTCAACGAGTACGCCGTTAATCCTTATTGGTTAATAGGTAATATCAGACAAAAAGGAAGAGAGGATGATATCATAGGAAATTTGGATGTAAGCTACCAGTTTTTCCCATGGTTAAAAGCGTCAGCCAGACTCAGTTCTAATTTGTCATTCCAGGGGATAAAAAATACCAATGCGCCTGTAGAAGTTTCAGAATGGGCACGTACCGTCGGTTTTTTTGGAAGACCCAGAAATGCTACTCAATATTCTAACAGACCAGGAAGTGTTTTTGATGACCAAACTACAAATTCTCGCATTAATCTTGATTATTTTTTGAGTGGTGAGAAGGATATCATAAAAGATCTATCAGTTAAATATGTTGCAGGTGGAACTATCCGCGAAAACAGGTCAAAAGATGTTGCTGTAGGCGGTAATAATTTGCTGGTTCCATACTTATACAATGTAGCCGTACGCAGTGGAGATGCGAATGTTCCGGGGTATACAGGAAGCACGTCTACAGGTAATTTTGGCAATAACTACGATTTAAAATACAGCCTTTTATCAGCTTATGGTACAGTAGGTTTTAGCTATAAAGGTTGGGCAAACGCAGAATTTACAGCAAGAAACGATTGGGATAGCAGGTTGTTAAAAGCAAACAGGTCATTCTTCTATCCGGCAGGAAATGTTTCAATTGTTCTTTCAGATGCTATTCCTTCACTTCAGGAAAGCCATACTATTTCTTATCTTAAATTAAGAGGTGCTATTTCAAAATCCGGTAATGTGAACCTTGGTCCTTATGCATTACAGGCAACATATTCACAGCCTAACGGATTTCCTTTTGGAAGCAATGGCGGTTTTACTGCAAATGGTACTATTCCAAATTCAAACCTTCAGCCAGAGTTCGTGAATACAAAAGAAGTTGGTCTTGAAATTGGATTCCTGAAAAACAGGATCAATTTTGAGGCTACTTATTTTAACCAGAATAATACTAACCAGGTGTTAAACGTTTCCAGGTCCTGGACAACAGGTTACACAACTGAAGTTGCAAATGCTGCTGATTTTAAAAACTATGGTGTTGAAATGGATTTGGGATTAACACCATTAGTTAACGTTGGAAAAGGTAGAATTGATTTGAAGATTAATGCTACCTATAATAACAACAAGGTTACACGCACATTAGGTGATATTCCAGTGGTAATTGGTGGTAGCTCAGGTTTTATACAGAATTCAGTTAGCTCACCAACAATTAACAATATCGCAGTGGTAGGCATGCCTGCTTTTGCATTCCAGTTAACAGACTATGCAAGAGATTCTGCCTCAGGAAAAGTGATCGTAGACCCAGTAACCGGTTATCCTACACAAGCAAGCGGTCTTGTAATTAAGGGAAGATCACTTCCGCTATGGGTAATTGGTATTACTCCATCTTTTACCCTGGGTGATTTTTCAGTAAGTATGACCTGGGATTACAAAGGCGGTCATGATTTCTATTCTGGTCTTGGTTCTGATGCTGATTTTGCAGGTATTTCTGCACGCAGTGCTGAATATGGCCGTCAAAGATTTGTATTTCCAAACTCTGTATATAAAGATGCAAGTGGCAAAATGGTGGATAACACCAATATACAGGTACAAGATGGAAATTCCGGTTTCTGGACAGGTGCACTTACCAACTCTGCCATTGCTACCAACTATTTTGGAAGCGCTGCAGCCTGGAGGTTAAGGGAATTAAATATATCCTATAATCTTCCTTTGAAATGGTTTGGAAACGGTAAGTATATAAAGAGAGTAACAGTTAGTGCTATCGGCAAAAACTTGTTGCTGCTGGTACCAAAATCAAACCAGTGGGGCGATCCTGAATTTAACTATTCAACAACCGGTAATACTTTCGGTTTGGGTAGTTCCTTCCAGTCTCCCGCCTCTAGGTTATTTGGTGGTTCATTAACTGTACAATTTTAATTCATGCAAAACCGAGTATACATGAAATGTTTAAATAAGATAGTTGTAGGTGCATTGATGACTTCCCTCATTGCATTTACCGGTTGTAAGAAAGATTTTCTTGATGTAAATGATGACCCCAACCGTGGTACTGATCAAAATATCACTGCTGATTTATTATTTCCCCAGGCAGCCGATTTAGCAGGTGGGCAAGCAACTATTGCCAGCCTTGGATTCGCTGAAAAATGGGTAGGATATTTTGCTGCCAATGGCGATTTTGCCCGTGATCAGACTGAAACGAGTTATGGTATTGATTTTAATTTTGGTAATACTTTGTGGGCCAATTACTATAACGCACTTTTTGATCTATATCTAACTAAACAAAAAGCGCAGGCTGCGGGAAATGATGTACTGGCTGGTGCATCCATGATTTTGTCTGCCAAGTTATTCCAGGAAGTAGTAGACATATGGGGTAATGTTCCTTATACACAAGCCTTTCAGGAATCTCAATACCCGTTGCCGATATATGATAAAGCTCAGGATGTTTATGGCCTTCTTCAGCAAAGCCTGGATAGTGCCAAAATCTATATGACCAAAACAGCGCCTCTTTCTTTTGCTGCTGTAGATGTTGTTAATCATGGGGATCAGGATTTATGGATTAAGCTTGCGAATACGCTTAAATTAAGATTGCTGATCCGTCAGTCAAATGTTTCAGGTTTTAACCCTTCTGCCGAAATTGCAAAAATTAAGGATGGTGGAGCTAATCTGAATATTATTAAGGCGGGAGAAACTGTATCTGTTAATCCGGGTTATACTAACCAGTTAAACAAACAATCTCCTTTTTTTGCTACTTACGGTTATACTGCAACAGGTAATAAAGCAATTACTTCTACCAGTGCCAATGACTATATTATCAGCATACTTTCCGGGTATGAAGACCCAAGGCTGGATCGCTTTTTTCAGCCTGCCGGTGGAAACTTTGTAGGAGCTGTGTATGGAGAAGATCCAGGGAATAACCCTTCAGGTACACAGGCTTCTTATTATGGCCCGGGATTGATCGGCGATAACTACACAACGGGTGCAGGCGCCAGTCAAGATCAATGGATCTATCCGTCATTTGAAAGTTTATTTTTGAGAGCAGAGGCGATTGCCCGTGGATGGGTTACTGGCGAAGGAGATGCAAAAACCGCTTTTGAAGATGCTATAAAAGAGTCTTTTGTATGGTTAAAAGTTTCTGATGCTACGGCAACGGCAAATGATTATATCGCAAACACCGACATAGCAGATTGGAGCAATGCGGGGACATCTGTCACTGAACAGGCAGAATTTATTGCATTTCAAAAATATATTGCGCTTTGCGGTGTTGATCCATTAGAAGCCTGGAGTGATCAAAGAAGGCTGAATTTTCTTCCTGCTGGTTATATTTCCGCAAATCCGGGAAGGGTTTCAAATATACTTCCCAACAGATTACTTTATCCTCAAACAGAGTATACTACTAATGCCGATAACGTACGTAAAGAAGGAACGATTAACCAGTTTACTTCTAAATTATTCTGGCAACCATAATCATTAAAGCTAAATTTTAAAACTCATGAAATTAACTTTTATAAAGTCTGCATCTCTATCGCTTGCAGTGTTTTCGATGACAATGGTTGGTTGTCTTAAAGATAAGGGGTATGATGATGGCACTATCCAATCTGTTCATGGAGGAACGATTAAGCCAATAGAAATAAAATTAACAGCAGCAAATAGCAGTAATTTTTTGGTAGCAGCAATAGATAACTCTGATAACGATACTACGTTTAATCTCGTTCCAATAAACCTGGCAACAGCCGATGTTGCATCAGAAGATATTCATGTTACGATAGCGGTGGATTCAAATCTTGTAAAAGAGCATAATGATAATAATGATCCAGACCTGGATGTAGATTATGATGTACCGCCTGCATCCATGTATACAATTGTTGACCCGGTGGTAATTATCCCTAAAGGTTCTCATACAGGATATCTCCAGATAAAACTGAAACCTTCTGATTTTATAGGCGGCGATTGGGCATTGGGTTTTAAAATTGCCAGCGTGCAGGAACAAGGTTATGCGATCAGTGGCAATCTTGGTACAGGAGTTACTGCAATCGCAATTAAAAATCAATATGACGGAGTTTATCTTGCTACCGGAACAATGGTGCATCCTTCTTTGGGAGGTACTTTTACAAATCAGAAATGGACGATGGTAACAACAGGGGCTACTTCGGTAACGTTTGGATTAAATACTACTGTGTTATTCGCAGTTAACATAACGCTTACCGTTAATGCTGATAACTCTGTTGACTTATCTACCCCTGATGTTGTTTTGGTACCTTATGATAAGGATAAAAATTATTATGACCCTGCAACAAAAACCTTCCACGTTGATTTTGGATATTCAGGCAATACAAGACATGTTACAGCTACGGCTGTTTACAGTACGCCTCGGTAGTCAAAATGACTTATAATGGAATTTTGATCATAAGCCTATGATTAAAGTTCCTGTAGCAGAAGAGCTTTCTCTAATTGGGAAAGCTTTTCTGTTATATAAATTTCTTTCTATCTATGTAAAAATAAAATTGGGGAAATATTCAAGTGACAAATATTAAAGTGTTTTTCAAACTTAACAGTCGAATTATTTTGATTGTACAAATCAGTTCCAGTAAGAAAGTTGTAATGAAAGGGCTAAGTTTTCTTTTAAATAAAGCGTTTGCTTCATTTCAGAGTGTCTTTTAATTTAACCATAATTCTAAAATATCGCCCTTTTTTTGATAATTTTAAAAATTGTTAAACCATCCTTCCACCCCCTTTGATTTTTCCGGCGCACCCCTTAACTTCGCAGCGTATATTTATTTTGTTAACCTGGTTTAATCGCCGTTAAATGTCTATTTAAAATGGCAGTAAAAATGAGACTTCAAAGGCATGGAAGTAAAAAGAGGCCTTTCTACTTTATAGTAGTGGCCGATGCCCGTGCGCCCCGAGATGGCAAATTTATTCAGAAAATTGGTACGTACAACCCGCTTACAGTACCTGCTACAATCCAGTTAGATCGTCAGAAAGCGTTGGAATGGCTACACAAAGGTGCTCAACCCACTGATACTGTACGTCGCATTCTTTCCTTTAAAGGCGTTCTGTACCTGAAGCACCTTTTACGCGGTGTGAAACTTGGCTTATTCGATGAAGCTACTGCAATGGTGAAATTCCAGAAGTGGCATGAAGAGCATGAAGCGAACATCAGAAAACGTACAGAGGAGCATAAGAAACAGCAGCGTGCTAAAAGACCGGGTGGCGCAAGGCCTTTTGTAAGAAGGGCTGAAAGCGGAAGAGGTGGAGAAACTGCTCCTGCTTCCGAGGCTTAATACCTGTGTTTGCCGTAAAAAATTAAAGTCCCAATGCTGCAAATGTTTGGGACTTTTTCTTTTCATATAAGTATCAACCGGATAGACCGTTAAAGCTATGCAGGCGGTAAGTCCGGGTTTTCATCGTAAAGAACTACATGTCTTCAAACCTCATTAATATTGGCAAAACCGTGGCTGTATTCGGTTTAAAGGGCGAGTTGATCGTGCAGCATGCCTTAGGTAAAAAAACAGCGCTAAAAGGTGTGGAGGCCCTTTTTGTGGAAGAACAGAAAGGCGCTTACCTGCCCTATTTTATACAGGATTCCAAAGCCAAAGACACCCAGAGTTTTTATATAAAACTGGAGGGGATGGATAGTAAAGAGGCTGCACAAAAGCTTAATCATAAACAGGTATGGTTGCCGGAAGAAGACTTTAGAAAACTTGCCGGAAAGTCGGCGCCGATCGGTTTATTGGGATATATGCTTATTAATGAAGACGAAGAGATCGGCCAGGTGGAAGAGGTAATTGAGCAACCGCACCAGGTATTGCTGCGCATCAATTATAAAAACAAAGAGGCCCTGATTCCTCTGCACGAAGAAACCCTTGATAAAATTGACCGTACCAAGAAACGTGTGTATGTTTCGTTGCCAGACGGGTTACTCGATATCTATGCCGAATAGTTCGTATTAAACCAGGGTGGTTATAAGAACTCCAGAATCTTTTCCTGTACAGCTTTCAGTTCTTCCGGTGAGGCTTTTCTTTTACCGGCGAGTATATCAGCATCACCCATGCCATTCATAGGAATAAGGTGCAGATGAGCGTGCGGCACTTCAAATCCCAGAGTGAGGATATTTACCCGGTCACATGGAAATGCCTTTTTAATCGCATCTGCAACCGGTTTGGAAAATGTAAGCAAGTCATGCAGAAAATCATTCGGCAAATCAAAAATGCGGTCTGTTTCTATTTTAGGCACAACAAGTGTATGCCCCTGTGCGGAAGGGAATATGTCAAGGAAAGCAAAGAATTTATCGTTCTCTGCTATCTTGTAAGACGGGATTTCGCCTGCAATAATTTTTGAAAATACCGTCATCGATGATACGATTAGTAAAGTTTATCAAAAATAAAAGGTGCAGCCGTTAAGCCGCACCTTTTTATATATTCCTACGGTTAAATAGCGATTTCTTCAATCCTAAACTTTAAAACACCGGTAGGCGCTTTTACTTCAGCAACATCTCCCTTTACTTTACCCAACAGGCCTTGTCCGATAGGCGAACTCACAGAAACCTTACCTGATTTTAAATCAGCTTCCTTTTCACCAACGATCTGGTAAGTTACCGTCTTTTTTGTGGCAACATTGGTAATAGTAACCTTGGTAAGTATAGAAACCTTACTTGTATCAATTTCGCTTGTTTCCACAATTCTTGCAATCGCAATTTGAGACTCAAGCAACGCCATTTTCGCTTCCAGAATTCCCTGGGCTTCCTTGGCAGCATCATATTCTGCATTCTCCCTGAGATCTCCCTTTTCACGGGCCTCCGCTATTGCTCTTGAGGCTGCAGGACGATCCACAGCTTTCATGTGATGCAGCTCTTCTTTCATTTTTTCGAACGTCTCTTTAGACACATACATTACGTCACTCATAGTCATTTCAGTTTAGACTGGAGATAAAAAAAATACAACGCCACATTTGGTATGCAGCGTTGCAACAATTACAAATTTAAAATTTTTATTTGCTAAAAACAAGCAAATTCTTTAACAGCGTATTTGACTTTTTTTAACAAACGGGCATACTATTGGCTGATAGTTTACGTTTATATAAAACATCCTATCACCTTGAATTGACGTTATATGAAAGCACACCAAACTATTACCATTGGTAACAGAAACATCGGGCACTACTATTGGATCGGTCACTGTTCAAACGGAATGCAATACACTGCAGGACAAACTTTCAAAACAACTTTTAACGGCAAACTAAAGCACATCAGTGTTTTCCCGGAAATGATACTGGGCGAAGGCGATGCCTGGATAAGCCTGTTTGAATTTGATGAGAAAGAACATACCTGGAAACACAAACTTGCAGAAAAACACTTGAACGTAGGAAAGAACCAGGCGCACCAATGGCTTGATTTTGACATGGGCAATGTTTTACTGGACCATAGCAAACAATATGCTTTTAAAGTAGATTGTAACCACAGCAGTATGATGGCGCTTGGTGAAAATCACTGGTCTGAAAAAGACCCATATCCCGATGGTGAAGAATGGACAGCTTCCTCCCATAACAAAGACGGCCGTTTTCACCGCAATTTTGATCTTGCTTTTGCGGCGGAGATAGAGGCGGTATAATATCAAACTATTGAATACCCAGCTTATCCAATACCACTTTGGCCATCAGGTAATAAGCCTCATGGCTATAGCCAGCAATATGTGGTGTAAGCAACACATTGGGCCTGTTATACAGGTTTTCCAGTTGCGCTTTCTGTAATTCGGTATAGGTATCCAGCTTTTCATTCTCCAGCACGTCAACACCGGCAGCGGTGATTTTTCCATTGTCCAGCGCTCTTATAAGTGCTGCAGTATCAGTTACCTTGCCACGGCATGCAGTTAAGAAAAAAGGCTTCTTTTCCAGTGCATCAAAGAACGCATCATTGGCATAGTGGAAAGTTTCATCAGTCAATGGTATATGAAGACTAACCACATCTGCATATCTTGCAATTTGCGCCGGTTCAGCAGCTCTTACATGATCTTTGGAGAAATCAAATTTGTATTTATCGTAAGCGAGTACGGTTACATTAAACGGAGCCAGCAATCTTGCAAAAGCACCGCCTGTATTACCATAACCGATAATACCAACGGTCTTGCCCGTTAATTCCGTTCCGCGGTTCGCATCACGTATCCATTTTCCTTCCCTGATTTCCTGGAAGCTGCTGCTGATCTTGTTCATCAGGTTAAGCAATAATCCTAAAGAATGTTCCGCTACCGCGTTACGATTGCCTTCCGGGCTGCTTACACAGGTAATGCCTTTACTTTCCGCATAAGTTACATCTATCAGTTCCATCCCGCTGCCAAGACGCCCGATCCATTTCAACTGACTGGCTTTTTCCAGTATCGGCCTGTCTATCTTCAAACGCGTGGTAACGATCAACCCGGTAATGGCAGGTATTTTTTCAACGAGTTCATCATGCGTAATCGTTGGCTGAAAATCTACTTCATAACCATTTTGCTCCAGTCTGTCTATTAAGTACGTATGTACTTTCGCCGTTACAATAACTATAGGTTTCACAGTAATTCCTTCTTTTATCTGTCATCAAAAAAATCATCTCATTTTAAACGTCAGCATTGCAAAATCATCAATGCTTAATTGTTCTGCACGTTTGTTAAAGATGTCGTCTTTTAAAACCGTTTCTTCAAATAAACCTCTAACCGCATTACGCAGGGTTTTTCGCCGCTGGTTAAAGGCTGTTTTTACCAGCACAAAAAAAGACCGTTCAGATTTTACCTCAAGCTTATCCTGTCTTCTTTCCAGTCTTATTACGCCGCTCATTACTTTGGGCGGAGGGTTAAAGCTTTCCGGATGCACATCAAACAAATATTCCACCTTATAGTAAGCCTGCACCAATATTCCCACGATTCCATACACTTTCGATCCTGGCCCCGCAGCTACTCTTTGCGCTACTTCTTTTTGAAACATGCCGATACAAACAGGCACCTGTTCTTTCCAGTCAAGAATCTTAAACAAGATCTGCGATGAAATATTGTAAGGAAAATTACCGATCACCAAAAAGCGCTGGTCAAAAGGTTCCGCTATATCAAGAATACTCTGGTGTATGATCCTGTTTTTGATGGAAGGATAAGTGTGTTCCAGGTAGGCCACTTTCTCCGCATCCAGCTCTACCGCCTTAAAGTTGATATCCTGTAACTGAAGGAGGTATTTGGTGAGCGCACCCGCACCCGGCCCAACTTCAACCAGTTGATGGATTCCCGTGTTAGCAATACTTTCCTCCAAAGCATTTACAATGCGCTGGCAAATGGATTCGTCTTTCAGAAAATGCTGACCAAGAGATTTTTTGAGTGTGTATTGCATTGGCGCAAAAATAATAAAGCTGTGGCAAGGTACAAGAAATGGCATTGAGCTGCCCGGTATGATTCATGGAAATGATGCGATATCGGTACTCAACGCTTCTTCGAATGTACTACCTGTTTAACGGCAACGTTAAGGGAGCGCTGTAAACGCGTAAACTGAATATTTGAAGCAGGTAGTAAACCATTCAATATCTTCTAAAGTATAAGTAACGCGTTGAGCGAATTGGTTTGGTTACTCAATTGCTGTTTTTATGCACGGGGAAGACCTTTTGAGGACAGATACAGCAGATCCGGGAGCGTAAAAAAGTCAACGGGATACCTCAAAAGTATAACGGGGTATCTCAAAAATATAACGGTTTGCTTCAAAAGCTTAACAAGGTACCTCAAAAGCATAACGGGGTACCTCACAAAGTCAACGGGAGGCCTCAGATGCTCAACGGGATGCCTCAAAAGCTCAACGGGATGTCTCCCAGGGTTAACCAGGTGTGTAGCATGCACAACGGGGCACGTAAAAGGGTCAACGTTAACCGCAGAATTGGCAACTGTATGCGTAAAAGACGTAACGATAACCGTCAACCAGTCAACCGGGAACATCCCACGGTCAGCCAGGCGTGTTTTAACGAAAAATGTATTACTCCGTAAATGGATAGAATATCCCGGCAAATCCTTTGATCTGTCTTGCCAGTGTTCTGCCCCTACGGCTTTAATACAATAATCTCTTACATTTACACCTCAATTTTGTACGATGAGTAATGAGTTACAAAAACCGGTGATTGGTTTTACCAGTGGAGATATTAATGGGATAGGCCTGGAGCTGATTATAAAAACGCTGTCAGATACCCGTCTTCTTGATATTTGTGTGCCCGTGGTATTTGCGAGCAATAAGAGCCTTAACTTTTACCGTAAGGCATTGCCGGATATCAACATCAGCTACCAGGCGATTAAAGAAACCACCAGGATCAACAATAAACAAATCAATCTTTTTAACTGTTGGGAGGAAGAGGTGCAGATTAATCCCGGTCAGTTGAATGAGATTGGCGGAAAGTATGCACTCATCTCTTTAGAACAAGCGACCCAGGCGTTAAAAGCAGGTCAGATTGATGGATTGGTTACTGCGCCGATCCATAAAAAAAATATACAAAGCGAACAGTTTAACTATAGCGGCCATACTCCTTATTTAAAGGCCGTATTTGAAGCAAAAGAGGTGTTGATGCTGATGACGGCGGAGAATTTAAAGGTTGGATTGGTAACCGAGCATGTACCGGTATCAGACGTTGCAAAATATATCACCAAGGAAAATGTGCTTACAAAGTTGAAGATACTGCACAGCAGTCTTCAAAAAGATTTTGGTATTGATAAACCAAGGATTGCCGTACTTGGTTTAAACCCTCATGCCGGTGACGAGGGGCTTATTGGTACAGAAGAAGAAGCCGCAATAAAGCCAGCGATCAAGGAAGCTAAATTCCAGAATATTTTGTCTTTTGGCCCTTACAGTGCAGATGCATTTTTTGCCCGTGGCAGCTATGAAAAATTTGATGCAGTACTGGCAATGTATCACGACCAGGGATTGATTCCGTTTAAATCATTGGCAATAGGAGAGGGCGTGAACTATACAGCCGGGTTACCCACCGTTAGAACCAGCCCCGACCATGGAACGGCCTTTGATATAGCTGGTAAAGGAAAGGCAAATCATGCCTCTTTTCTTGAAGCGGTATTTACGGCGGTAGATATTATCAGAACCCGTGCTGGATATAAGGAAAACCATAAAAATCCTTTGCGAAAAATGAGCGCGGTATTGGTAGCGAATGCCCAGGATGAAGTGATCAGGGAAGAAGCGGAATAATTTACCTCAGACCATTACATACTATGAATTACAGCATTGAAAACGATTTGCTGAAAGTAGAAATTTCAGCCAAAGGCGCAGAATTGCAAAGTATTGTACACAAGCAAACCGGCCTTGAATATCTCTGGAGCGGTGATGCTGCATTCTGGGGAAAGAAAAGCCCTGTTTTATTTCCCATTGTAGGCGGCCTGAAGAATAACACCTATAGCTACGACGATAAAACATATCATTTGGGCCGTCATGGCTTTGCCCGCGAGATGACTTTTGCACCGGGTGCTCAAACAGATGATTCTATCAGTTTCATCAGAACAAGCAATGAAGAAACCTGGGAACACTATCCTTTTAATTTCACTTTTACTGTTGGGTATGCGCTAAAAGAGAATAGGCTGGAAGTAACCTACCATGTGAAAAATCAAAGCCATGGAAGCATGTATTTTTCCGTGGGCGGTCACCCGGCATTTAAAGTACCGTTGGCCCCGGATACAACTTTTGAAGATTACTATTTGCAATTCAGTGATGTGGAAGATGCGGGCAAATGGCCGCTTTCAAAAGACGGCCTGATAGAATCAGCACCAGTTCCATCACTTGAGAACACCGATCACCTTCCTCTAAAAAAATCCCTCTTTTACCAGGATGCGCTGGTATTTAAACATCTCCGCTCTAACAGTATTGCTATCGTAAGTGATAAAACTGCACATGGTTTAAAAGTGAAGTTTGACGGCTTTCCTTTTATGGGCATATGGAATGCAAAAGATGCAGACTTTGTGTGTATTGAGCCCTGGTGCGGTATTGCAGACAGTGTAAATGCAACCGGCAGGCTGGAAGATAAGGAAGGGATTCAGCTACTGCGGGAAAGCGAAATTTTTGAAAGAAGCTGGAGCGTGGAGTTGTTTTAATCATAAAATAAAAAGCCCGGAGAAAAATCCCCGGGCCCTATGTAATTGCAGAAACTAAACTCACATTCTTAGTTGCTGATTCCGCCACCCTGGCTTCCCACACGTTTACTTTCATCATCAGCAGCGGTCTTGCGCTGGCGTGCAGCTTTTACCTGCATGCTACCAAAGCGGTACATAAAGCTCAGGCGGAACTGGCGGCTTTCCCAACCACCATTGGTTCTTATATACTGTCCGGCAAAATCACTTGTGCCACCCCATTTCATTGTATGAAAGATATCTGTTACCGTAGCTTTTAAAGTGCCTTTTCCTTTCATTACTGTCTGGCTTACACCTGCATCCAATCCCCACATGGCTTTGCTTTTAAATGTTCCCTGCCATATTGAAGGAGAGGTATAAAAGAAACTCATTTCAGCAGTAGTAGCCTTGGCTAGTTTGAAGGTTTGCTGTGCATAAACATTTGTAGCAAACACGCCAAGGTTCACTTTACGACCTGTACCAAAATCAGCTTTATATTTAGAATAATAGGTGTTTACATTAGCGAAAATGCTGTACCATTTATACTGCCATGGCATGCTCACGTTAAGACTTACAATATCCTGTGTAGCCAGGTTCTTCTTCGTGATAAATGATTTTGACTTATCAGCCGTGTCGATGATCTGCGAGAACACATCACTTACATGACTATAATTTAAGGTAGTTGTAAGTTTGTATTTAAATGTGTTCGTTACAGCAATGCTGTTGGTGTATTGCGGCCTCAATTCGGTATTACCTTTCTGGTAAGTATATTCATCCAGCTTGAACTCAAACGGGTTCAGGTCCTGGTAAGCGGGGCGGTCAATCCTTCTGCTATAACTGATGCTCCACTGGTTCATCGGGTTCTTGTTAAAAGTAATGGCCGCACTTGGAAAGAAGTTCACGTAATTCCTGTTAAACCCGGAATCATAAGCCACATAGTTACCATCCCATTTAAAACCATTGGAGCGGCCTTCTGCATGTGTTTGTTCCATACGTAAACCGGCCTGTACCATAAAGGTTTTGTATTGCCTGTTATAGTTCACATACAAAGCATTGATGTTTTCTTTGTACAGGAATGCATTACTGCGAAGTGTATCCAGTATCTTGTTGCTGCTATATACATTGTAGCGTTGAAAGTTATTGTCACTTCTTACATAAGATGATTTTCCTCCAAAGCCAAGGCGGCCTTTCTGAAAATTCTGTTCGTAATCAGCCTTCAGGGAATAAATATTTATATCAGTAGGAGCGAGCATATTATAGATATACTGGCTGTTGATGGTAGTAAAGGTTGGGTCATAATAGTAGTTAGGCTGAAGCTGGTCACTCTTGATTTTATAGAAACCATAATCAGCATCAATATTAAGCTCATGGCCACTGGTATCTGCAAAGCGGTAGTTGGTATTGAAGTTAACGTTGTTACGGGTACTGTTGCTTACATTATCTGCAAACAAGATCCTGTCTACAACGCCTGTTTTTTGATAGGAGATAGGTGTTTTGCTCTGGTTGGCAAAAGTGTTGTCAGTGAAACTTCCGTTCGCCATAACACCAATCGTATTGCTACTGTTGATAAAATAATCGGCGCCGGCTTTAAAGCCATGACTGTTATTTTTAAAAGTCATGGTTGATTTCTGATCAAACAGCGTATCCAGCTGAACCCTGTAAAGGTTCATATAGCTTTCGTTCCTGCTCTTGTTATAGTTGTAGTTGCCAAAGAAGTTGAACTTCGCATTGCGATGGTTTAAGGAAAGGCCGCCATTATACTTAGGGAAGATGCCCTGGTTATAGCCTGCATTTACTGAACCATTGGTACCATAGGCTTTGTTCTTTTTCAACCTGATGTTGATAATGCCAGCATTACCTGCTGCTTCATATTTTGCAGAAGGATTGGTGATAATTTCAATCGCCTCTACCTGTGAAGACTGCAGTGATTTTAAGAAGTTGCTGAGGTCACTTCCACTCAATGGAGATGGTTTGCCATCAACATACACCTGCACGCCGTTTTTACCGCTAAGGCTGATGTTATCGTCTTTGTCAACAGTTACACCCGGTGATTTGCGAAGCAGTTCAAGCGCATCATTACCAACGGCATTGATGCTGTTTTCTACGTTAAGAATGGTCTTGTCTGCACGTACTTCAATCATGGGTTTTCTTGCGGTAACCGTTACGCTTTGCAGGTTGGCGGATGCCTTGGTTAAGGCAAAACCGGGAACATTAACATCTCCGCTTCCGGAAACGTCAAATGCCGGAGAAAACTTAGTGGTATAACCAACATAGGTTGCGCTTACCAGGTATTTGCCTTCTTTTACAGCAAGGAAGCTAAACCTGCCGTCTTTATCGGTAACCGCAAGTTTTATAACAGCGCTGTCTTTCGCGTTATGTAATGAGATACTTGCATTGGGAATACTTTTTCCTTCAGCATCTTTTACTACACCGCCAATGTTTTGTGAATAAGCTGCAGCAGTTAATACAAATAAGGATGTTAAGAGAGATAAAACTTTTCTCATATCAAAGGTCATTTTGCACAATTAGTACGCAAAGTTGTTTCAACCTTACAGAAAGCATCCTTCAATATGTACCAGCGGCGGAAATGTGGTTATGAATGGTTGTTGCAGAAATAATGCATGTTTGAGGATGAAAGTAAGATGGGATAATGGCAATACTAAAGAGTTTTCACACTTTCACGTTTAACTTTTCACGTTTGACGCTTCAGGCTTCCCTCATCCTAATAGTTTCATTTCCGTTAAACGCATACGGTAAGCGTTCATCGCTGTTTTGCCCAGTTGATTAATCAGCCGGTAATTAACAACTACACCTACAACGGCGCCGATGCCGGGTACCAATTGGGCCAGTTTGGCAATATCAATATAGTCGCGGTATTCCTGTTGAAAATTCAGCCAGTCAAACTGGTGAATATCTTCCGGTATCAGTTTACTTTTTTCCTGCCAGTTGCTGATGGCTTCAAAAACCTGTTGCCGGTGCTGCTGACTTGAAAAAGCCAGTTGAAATATATGGAGGATAAAGAGGCGCTCCTTATAATCCTTGATGGAAAAACCATATACGGAAGCAATGTCAAAAAGCATTTTCAGTTTCATGCTCAGTAATATGGGAAAATCAGCCAGACCGAGCAATATACCCCCGGCGCCGGTAATGCCACCTTCAGTAGCGGCAGCTTTTTTATAGAAATCTATCTTTTCAAGTACCACGGCTTCCGTGGCTTCCAGCGAAGAAAATCCATATTTGGAACTGGTGGTATAAGTAGAGCCAAATAAAACGCCCCTTACCATTTGTTTGATGGTTGCAGTTACAACGTGGTGTATCTTATCCGGAATCAGCCCATTGATTTTAACCTGCAGTTTTTTGGATAGCCGGTTGAGAAGGGATGGTTTCCTCGCCATTTTCTTTTGCCAGGCTTTCAATTCATTTAATGCGTGTAACTCGTAGGCTTGCATGGTACACAAGATACACAAGATATTTTTGCCAACTGATGCGGAGCTATTTGAAAGCTGTGTTTGCTGCTTCCTGGTGAAAATTGAGGACGTGAATCTTCAAAAAACACTATCAACCAATCATTTTTATATGCATCATTTTGCATTTTGAATTAAAATGTCTGATCAGGGTATTGACAATCTCAATCCTTTTTGTATTTTACCTGTCAAAGAATCCTTCGTCCTATCTGTAAAACAATGGTCCAGCAGGTACGCTCCCGCACAATAAAGAAAAATGCCAGATACTAATTGTATAAACAAGCACATCTGTGTGTATGATAAATTCAAATTTTAAAGCAACCCTGTGATAACTATATCAATAAGATCACAGATAAAATTGTTTAATTGATCACCCAATTTATATTTCTTATGCAAAAAAGATTTTGCCCGTTATTACTGCTTGCCGGCTTGACGTCTTATCAACTAAAGGCGCAGGTATCTATCAGCAATCCTGCTTCTGCACCCCATGCAAGCGCAATGCTTGATGTAAAAAGTACTACCCGCGGGGTATTACTTCCCAGGGTTACGTCTGCGCAAAGAACAGCGATAGCCTCTCCCGCAGACGGTTTATTAGTGTATGACACAGATACCAAGAATATCTGGTTTTACAGAACCGGCACCGGTTGGCTGCAGATAAATACCGGTGGGTCGCTTACGCTTCCTTACACCTCTACGTTAACAAATGCATCCACACTTTTTTCGCTTACCAATAACGGCGATGGCACTTCGCTGGAAGGTATCAATAATACTACCACCTCAAGTATTGCCGCTATAAGAGGTATTGTGAATTCAACTGCACCGGGTGGGTTTTCAGCCGCGCTAAGAGGTATTAACAATGGCACCAGTGGATTGGGAATTGGCGTATGGGGTTCACAGGCTGGTTCAGGCTGGGGTGTATATGGCGTAACACCCAATGGGTTGGGTGTATACGGTAATTCAAGCGCCAATGGTACAGGGGTTTATGCAAACAGTAATTCCGGTACCGGGCTAACTGCCACATCGGTTAATGGAATACCCGCAACCATAAGCATCTTCAATAATTCAAATAACAACAATGCATTAAATGTTAATTCAGTAGGTAACGGCACTGTTGTTAATGTAAGTACCACTGGTAGTGGCACTGGTGTATTAAGTAGTGCAGGTGCCGGGTTTGGTGTACAAGGTATAACCACCCAGCAAACATCTGCTGGTATAGTTGGCGATAACAATGGCGCTGGTGAGGCTGTAGTTGGCAGAACAACCAGTGATATTGCCGGTTCAGTGGTAGGCCGTAACGATGGCGGAGGCTATGGTGTACGTGGTTTTGTCGCTACCAGTAAAACAGGTACAGGTATTGGAGTGTACGGACAAATAGGCGTAAACTCCAGCACAGGCCGTGCGGGCAGATTTGAAAATACAAACACCGATAACGATGTAAATGCTTTTGAAGTAGAAACCAATAGCACTGGTAACATACCCGATAATACGCAGGGTAATGCTTCTTCTTTTTTGGTAAACAATACCAATAGTGTTTCTGCGGCTGTCAGAGGTGAAGTAAAAACCATTTTTGGCAATTTTGGGGCGGCAGGAATATTTGGTGTTTCTTCCGGTACGGGCGGCTTTGGTGGTCTGTTTCATGCATCTAACACCACTGGTAACGGCCCTGCGTTGGTGGCGATTGCTGATGGTAACGGCAATGCAATTACCGCAAATGCCAGTAAAGGTGGTAACGGGGTAGAAACAAATATCGACGGCAACGGCAATGCGCTGTATGCATGGGTGCCCACATTTGCGACAGGCCGCGCCGGCAGGTTTAATAATTTTAATGTAGACAATACAACCGACGTAATTACAGTAACGAATGTAGGTAATGGTACAGCCGGTAATTTTAAAGTTGACCGTAACACAGGAACCTCTGCTGCTGTTAAAGGAGAAGTAAACAGCATTTTTGCCAACTTTGGTACGGCAGGCGTATATGGCCTTTCTTCAGGTACAGGTGGTTACGGCGGCCTTTTTTATTCCTCTAATGCTTCCGGTAACGGACCGGCTTTAATAGCGCTTACAGAGGGCAACGGTAATGGTATTACGGCCAATGCAGGTGGAAGCGGTGATGGTGTTGAGGCAACTGTAGATGGCACCGGCAACGCAATCTTTGGATGGATCCCAAATTTCGGCACCGGTAAAGCTGGCCGTTTTGCCAACTTTAACAGTGCAAACGGACAACCAACAGTACATATTACTACCGTAGGCACAGGCACTGCCTTACTCATAAACCATACTGGTGCTTCGGGAAATCTTGCAATTTTTCAAAGTGCGGGATCAAATGTTGCCAGGATTAACAAAGCGGGAAGAGGGTTCTTCAACGGCGGTACACAAAACAGTGGTGCGGATGTGGCTGAAGCCTTTGAAGTAACAGGTAAAATGTCTGAATATGAGCCGGGTGATGTACTGGTAATCTCTACGGAAAAAGACCGCACTGTGGAGAAATCTGCAGAAGCTTATTCTATGCTTGTCGCCGGGGTGTATGCAACCAAACCTGGTGTGTTATTAACGGAGGAACATATTGATGCAGATCTGTCCGGCCAGGTGCCCATGGGTGTAATTGGTGTAATTCCAACAAAAGTGTGCAATGAAAACGGACCGATAAAACGTGGTGACCTGCTGGTGACTTCCAGCAAAACCGGTTATGCGATGAAGGCTGATATCAACAAGGTGAAACCTGGTCAGGCGCTTGGAAAAGCCCTGGAAGCTTTTGATGGTACGGATGGAAAAATTAAAGTGCTGGTAAGCATCAAATAAAAAATTACGTCATTTAATATCAATTCAACAAACATGAAAAAGTTATTATTTATTATAGTTCTCATCGCCGGTTATACGGCAGCTCAGGCCCAGTCTGACCCACAAAAATTAAATGAGAAAATCAAACGATTGATGCCAAATGCTGTTCTTGCGACTGAATCACAAAAAAGAACTGCCGCAACAGGCGCAAAACCTGCAAGAACAACTGCGGAGTTACAGAAGCTAGTTTCTCCAAATGGTAAATTCTCCAGTGGTGGAGGTACGGCACGCTCAACTGCTGTCGCTGCAAAGAACAAGACTGCTGCACTGCCTTCAGATGTATCTGTAAAAGATGCGGAAAATGCACGTAAACTGGCAGCCGCCCAGCAACCGAAACCCGCAGATTCCCGTGCATTGGTTGAAAAGCAATATGCTGACAGCGCTATTGCCGCAAAGCCTGCTATACCTGCCAAAACGGTACCACCTTTAAATAAAAAAGATTAGTAGTGAAATAGTTAGCGCAGCATATTTCTTCATCTGTTAAACCATCAATGTGTAATAACTTGATGGTTTTTCTTTTTACCTTCAATGTAAATTTGCAGCATGCGTTGCCTGTTATTGCTACTCCTTTCCTGTGTAACCACTTTTATACGTGCCCAGCAGTTTGGCGGTACGCCCGCATCCGTAAAATGGAAACAGGTGAATACGGATACCGCAAGGATTATCTACCCGCAGGGGCTTGATTCTGTTGCCCAACGCATTGCCAACGTTACACACCAGTTACAAAGGAATTACAGCAACACGATTGGCAGCCATGTACGAAAAATAAATATTGTACTTCAGCAGGATCTTACACTTTCTAATGCATATGTCGGGCTGGCGCCTTACCGCAGTGAATTTTACTTAATGCCGCCACAAAACGCATTCGATCTTGGTGCGCAAAACTGGCCCGATAACCTGGCGATACATGAGTTCAGGCACGTACAGCAATATGGCAATTTTAACCGGGGATTATCAAGGGCTGCTTCTGTTTTATTAGGTGAGCAAGGTCAGGCGGTAGCCAATGCCGCCGCTGTTCCCAACTGGTTTTTTGAAGGTGATGCAGTGTATAATGAAACCTTGTTAAGTGATCAGGGCAGGGGCAGGCTTCCATCTTTTCTAAATAGTTATAAGGCACTGTTCCTCGAGGGCAGGAAGTATAGTTACATGAAGTTGCGCAATGGTTCCCTGAAAGATTATGTGCCCAATCACTACCCGCTGGGTTATATGCTGGTGGCTTATGGAAGAGAAAAATACGGGAACGATTTCTGGAAAAAAGTTACAGCCGATGCAGCAGCTTTTCATCCTTTGTTTTACCCGATGCAGGGCGCGGTTAAAAAATATGCCGGAGTTGATTTTACCGGTTTTGTCGGCAATGCTTTTTCGTTTTATGAAGCACAATGGAAATCTGAAACAGCGAAACTTAACTGGCTTACACCTGCACGAAAGAACAACGTTATCAGTTACCAGTATCCATATCTTACAACCGATGGAAAAATCATTGCACTAAAGACAACTCAGAAGAAAGTCAACTCTTTTGTGCTGTTAGACCGGAATGGAGGGGAGAAAAAAATCGCGACGAGAGATATCGCTTATGATGATTATTTCTCGTATAACAATGGCAAGCTTGTTTATACTATATTAAAGCCCGACATACGTTGGGGTAACCGTGAATACAGCGTTATCAAAATTCATGATATTGCTTCGGGCAGTGAAAGCAGGATCAGTACAAAATCAAAATATTTCTCGCCTGATATTTCACACGATGGCAAAACCGTCGCCGCCGTTGAAATACTTCCCGATCAAACCTCCTCTATCATATTAATGAATAATGAAGGAAGTGAAGTAAAGAAGTGGCACACATCCAAAACCCTGGTATATTCATATCCAAAGTTTGCTGCTGATGATAAGGCTGTTTACATCATGGTTCGCAACTCCAAAGGCTATATGAGCCTTCAGAAAATGGATATTAAAGATGGTACGCTTCATCCATTAATTCCTTTTGTAAATACAATCATTGGTTTTCCCGTAGTCAAGGGTGATACGATTACTTATAGCTGTACCAGTGAAGGAAAAGATGAACTCTGGGCGTATATCGAAAGCAAGCAGCAGTCGTACAGGCTGGCTTCTTATCCAACCGGGCTTTACCAGGGTTTGCTGGATAACAACGGGCAGCTAATCACGTCTGCATTTAATGCTTCGGGCTACCGGCTGGCAGCTATTCAACCCGGTTGGCAAAAGGCGGAGGAAACAGTTTTAAAGGCGTTATATATTGATAAGGTAGAAGATAAAACAGCCAATGAGTTATTGTCGGAGCCATTGAATAAAACATACCCGGTAAGCGGGTATAGCAAGGGATACGGTCTCTTTAATTTCCATAGCTGGCGGCCTTATTATGATCAGCCTGAATATTCCTTTACCCTGTATAGCGATAATGTGCTTAACACATTTCAAAACAGGTTGTCTTATACTTTTAATAGTAATGAGTCCAGCCATAAAGCCGGGTACACTGCTGTTTATGGCGGATGGTATGTGCAGCCTTACGCCGGTGTTAGTGAAACATGGAACCGTACGGCAAGGTTGAATGCTGATACCTCCGTTCACTGGAATGAGTTTAATGCGCAGGGCGGCTTGCAATTACCATTGAATTTCTCCGGCGGAAGAATGTATCGTTACCTCACCTTGTATTCTGCCTATAACTACAGCAAGGTTAACTGGACGGGCCTCGGAAAACAACTCTACCGGAATATCGATTTCAGTTATCTAAACTCCGGTATTATTTATCAATGGCAGGTACAGAAAGCACCACAGCATATTTATCCAAGATGGGGGCAAAGTATACAGTTGCAATACCGGAATATTATTGGTAAGTACACCGGTAACCAGTTCCTGGCAAAGACTTCATTGTATATACCCGGTTTGTTTTCCACGCATAGCATTGTGCTGAGCGCAGCTTACCAGGCAAGAGATACCATGGGACAATATACTTTCAGTAACAACTTTCCTTTTTCCCGGGGTTATATCGCTTTGAATTACCCGCGGATGACTTTGCTTTCTGCCAACTATCATTTGCCACTGGTATATCCTGACTGGGGCTTTGGAAACATTGTTTATTTCCAGCGCATCAGGCTGAATGCCTTCTTTGATTATACTGATGGAAAGAGCTTAAGAACCAACACGCATACTGCCTTTAAAACCGCCGGTGCAGAAATCTATTTTGATACCAGATGGTGGAACCAGCAACCGGTGACTTTCGGCTTAAGATACAGCCACCTCTTAAATGCGGAACTAACAAGGCAAAGTGCCAGCCAGTTTGAGTTTATCTTACCTGTAAATCTTTTATCGCAATAGCTACCTTCTTCCTTACCCCTTACGCCTTCAACCTTACACCCTCCACCTTACACCCTCCACCTTACCCCCTCCACCTTAAACCTTCTCTTTAATATACAAACGCATCAATTGCATTCAGCGTTGTTTGAAGGTTCTGTTCACGTAATGCAGGAACAGCCACTCCTTCTGTTCTGAATACATGAATATCTTTCATGCCCAGGAAGCCGAGAAAAGAACGCAGGTATGTTTCCGTATGATCAAAAGATTTCATTGGTTCTGCAGAATAAACGCCACCCATTGCAATTGCCAGGTATACTTTTTTATATTTCACCAGGCCTTCAGGCAAACCGGATGCACCTTTGTAAGAAAAAGTTTTTCCTGGTACTGAAATATGATCAAGCCATGATTTCAACGTAGAAGGAATACTGAAATTATAAAACGGTACAGCGATCACCAGTATATCTGCGTCAAATATTTCATTGATCAGTAAGTCAGAATAACCGGCAGCGGCAGATTGTATTTCCGTACGTTCTTCTTCGGGCGTGCGAAGCGCAAAGAACTGTGTGGCGCCCATATGCGGTACAGGTTCCTGGTTAAGGTCGCGTTCTTTAATTTCACTGCCCGGATAAGTATTTTGCAACTGTTCAATAATTTCCTGCGATAACTGCCTGCTCACGGATTGTGCACCGTTAATGCTTGATTGAATGCTTAAAATCTTTGCCATATCATCATCTGTTTTTATGTTGATGCAAAGCTCACTGCAATTGCTTTCCAAAACACAGCAGTTACCTTTGGGTAACCAGTTGAAGCCGCTTACCAAAAGGTAAGTGTAACTTGCATCGTCATGCAAAAGATCAATCATAAAGAGTGTAAGGCGTCGTTGCTGCCCATCAGGGATGCTATGGAAGCCATCAACGGAAAATGGAAATTGCTGATCTATATTTCCATCTCCAATGGCAACAGCAGGTTTCGTGAAATAGAACGAAGTATCCCCGATATATCATCCAAAGTATTGGCCAAGGAACTAAAAGAACTGGAAGCACATCACCTCATAAAAAGAACGGTTTATGATGCTACACCCGCATTGGTGGAGTATACCGTTACAGAGTATTCAAAAGGCCTGAGTGAAGTATTAAACGCACTAAAAGACTGGGGCACCAAACATCGTATGAAAATTATGGGTAAGGTGTAATAGAAGATGTATAAAGGGGCTCTCAGCAGAAGGATTTCTATTCAGATTTTGTTCCGGCTGTACGCTGCAAGTCCTCGCCATTCGTACCTCATGGCTCCGGGCTTTCCGCTTCCATCCGGCAGCCTTTGATCAGTAAATCTTTACCTGATCGTTCCTGCTTCCAGGGTTGTTTCTGGTTACACGATACAGGCAGCAGGTGACTTTGCTTTAGATGGGAAAATTTCTTTCTGACTTTCCTGATTTCCTGTCTTTATCTTCCTTTCGACTATTTGATCAGCGGTTATGTATCCTTAAAGATTACGATTTCCTTTGTTAAAAAGATGGATCATGAAAAAATTACCCTTCTTGTTATTGCTATGTATCATTTCAATATACCAGGCAAACAGCCAGGCATTACGTATCCCTGATACCACCAACCAGGTATGTTTTACCGGTAGAAAAATCGGCGTAACGGAAATACTTGTACATTATAGTGCTCCCGGTGTAAAGGGCCGGGAAGGTAAAATTTACGGCACTAACGTGGTGCCGTTTGGTTATGAGGTATTAGGGTATGGGTCTAACGTACCTTCCCCCTGGCGTGCAGGCGCAGATGAATGCACCACCATATCTTTTTCGACAGACGTTATGATCAACGGTAAAAAACTTCCTGCGGGCAAGTATGCCTTTTTTATAGAAGTGCATGAAGACAGCAGCGTGCTTATTTTTAACCGCAACTACAAAGAATGGGGCAGCTATTTTTATCGCAAGGAATTGGATGTATTACATGTATCAACAATTCAGCAGAAGAACCTGCCGAACTCCCAGGAAAGGCTTACGTACCAGTTTGCCAATCCCACAGAAAAATCTGTTGACCTTCAGCTTTTATGGGAGCGCTGGAGCTTCCCTGTAAAAATTGAAGTGGATCTGAAAGCAACTGTTCTTGAAAATATACGTGAGCAAATGAGCGGCGCCATCGGCTTTGACCCCGCAAGCCTGGAAGCTGCTGCCAAATGGTGCGTGGATAACGATCTTAACTATACAGAAGCGCTTAACTGGATCAACAGCGCCACAGATCCTCGTATGGGTGGAAGAAATTCCTACAATGCCTTATCCGTCAAAGCCGCCATTTTAAAAAAACAGGGCAACACACAGGAAGCCACCTCCATAATGAACGCAGCGCTTGAGAACGCAACGCCTATCGAACTTCATACCTATGGTCGTCAATTGCTGGCGGAAAAGAAACTGAGCGAGGCACTGGAGGTTTTTCAAAAGAACTATATAAAAAACAAAGGTGCGTGGCCCACCAATATGGGAATGATGCGCATATATTCGGCCATGGGCAATTATAAAAAAGCATTGGAACATGCTAAAGCAGCGCTGCCGCAAGCGCCGGATGACGCTACCAAACAATACCTGGCCACCGCTATAAAAACGCTTGAAGAAGGCAAATCTTTGTAATTCCAACGTATTTTCGGCAATCTATGATTAACGATTACACGCTTGAACTGGCCCGTAAACTTTGGGATTATCACCATATGCAGCACCAACTTCAAAAGGCTGATTGCATCCTGGCGCTGGGAAGTCATGATCTGCGGGTGGCAGAACGTGCGGCAGAACTTTATCTTCATGGGTGGGCCCCGCTGCTCATCTTTTCCGGAGGTTTGGGCAATTTTACCAAAGAGGTGTGGACGAGATCCGAAGCTGACCTTTTCGCAGAAATAGCCATCGCTAAAGGTGTACCGGTTAAGGATATTCTTGTAGAAAACAAATCCACCAATACGGGTGAGAACATTGTTTTTACACAGCAATTACTGGAAAGCCGGAACATACATCCACAATCATTTATCGTGGTGCAAAAACCATATATGGAGCGTCGGAGTTATGCCACCTTTAAAAGACATTGGCCAGACAAGGACCTGGTGGTTACATCACCGCAATATTCTTTTGAGGATTATCCTATACCGGAAATACCGCTGGAAAAAGTTATTCATATTATGGTGGGGGATTTACAGCGAATCAAATTTTATCCGCAGAAAGGGTTCCAGGTTTACCAGGAAATCCCAACGGAGGTGTGGCAGGCTTTCGGGAAATTAGTGGATGCGGGGTTTGATCAGCATCTAATGAATGGTTAATATTTCGAAGTAATTATATGCAGATGGTATGGATTTTAAAATGCCAAAGACGATTGCAGGCCGCAAACCCTTACATTCGCAGAATTGTTATTATTTCAAGTTGAAATTGATTAAAAAGTGTGTTAAGAACGTTTAAACGGTTATCTTTTAAGCTGAAAAACAGAAAAAAAATCTAAAAGTTTTCTTTATTCCGTTGTAAACTTCTATCTTCGCGCTCCCAAAATTATGTCTAAACAGCCGCTAATTAAACAAGATGGTGTAATTCTCGAAGCGCTGAGCAACGCAATGTTCAGGGTGAAATTGGAAAATGGCCATGAGATACTGGCCACCATTTCAGGGAAGATGAGGATGAATTATATCAGGATTTTGCCGGGTGATAAAGTGGGAGTTGAAATGAGCCCTTATGACTTGTCGAGGGGCCGAATCATATTCAGGTATAAATAATCAGCATCGGGCCTAGAGCTGCGAGCTTTGAGTTTTAAAAATAAAGGTTATGAAAGTTAGAGCATCAGTAAAAAAACGCAGCGCGGACTGCAAAATTGTTCGCAGAAAAGGCAAGCTGTATATCATTAACAAAAAGAATCCCCGCTTCAAGCAAAGACAGGGATAGTTAAAACAGTGATGAGCTGATAGCTGCGGGCTGGGAGTAATTTAATTGCTCACAACTCAAGGCATATCACTCACAGCTATGAAAAAGTAAATAACAAACTACAATTTAAGATATGGCTCGTATTGCCGGTATAGACTTACCAAAAAATAAAAGAGGCGAAATAGGTTTAACCTATATTTACGGTATTGGCCGTGCTACTGCCCAGTATATACTTGATTCTGCAGGTATTGATTACGATAAGAAAGTGAATGAGTGGAACGATGATGAGCAGACTGCTATCCGTAACATCATTACCAACGAATTTAAAGTGGAAGGTCAGTTGCGCAGCGAAACGCAGATGAACATCAAGCGTTTGCTTGATATCGCCTGCTACCGTGGTCTTCGTCACCGTAAAGGCTTACCAGTTCGTGGTCAGCGTACAAAAACCAACAGCCGTACCAGGAAAGGTAAACGTAAGACGGTTGCCGGTAAAAAGAAAGCCGCTAAAAAATAGTAAAGACTGTTACAAGCTCAACGCTAACCGCTTTGGGCTTGTAGCTTTTTTATATAAAGCCGCCGGATGACCTGAAAAGGGAGGAGGGGCTGATTTTTAAGAAGATTACCTCAAACAAGAATTGTTATGGCAAAAGCCGCAAAAGCACAAAACAGCGCGAAAGTTGCTGCGAAGAAAAGGATTGTAAAAGTAGACAGCTACGGCGACGCTCACATCAGCGCTACTTTTAACAACGTGATTATTTCTCTTACCAACAAAACCGGTCAGGTTATCTCCTGGTCTTCTGCTGGTAAAATGGGTTTCAGGGGTTCCAAAAAGAACACTCCGTATGCTGCACAAACTGCTTCACAGGATGCTGCAAAAGTTGCACTGGAAGCTGGTTTAAAAAGAGTAGATGTATATGTGAAAGGTCCGGGTGCAGGCCGCGAAGGCGCTATCCGTGCTCTGGCACAGAGTGGTATTGAAGTGGTACAGATTAAAGACGTTACTCCTTTACCTCATAATGGTTGCAGACCTCCTAAAAAGAGAAGGGTATAGTATTCAAAAGGATGAAGTACAAGATCCGTTTTACCTGGATTTAGCAAGTATAACATCCGTCTAAATAGCTAAGTACGAAGTAATAAACCACTTCGTACTTCTTAATTTCTAACAAGGGTGCGTTATTTATTTTAGATTTTTACAGATAATGCATCGTCACTAAAAAATCAAAAGATCATATTATGGCACGTTACAATGGTCCAAAGACCAAAATCTCAAGAATCTTCGGTGAGCCCATCCTAGGCAATGGCAAATGGCTCAACAAAAACAGTAATCCTCCCGGTCAGCATGGTGCTGCACGCAAACGTAAAAGCCTTGGCGAATACGCTTTGCAGTTACGTGAAAAACAGAAAGCCAAATACACTTACGGCGTTCTGGAAAAACAATTCCGCAACACATTTACAGAGGCTTCACGCCGTAAAGGTGTAACCGGTGAAAACCTGGTGAAATTGCTGGAAGCACGTTTGGATAACACCGTTTACCGTTTAGGCATTGCTCCTTCACGTCCTGCTGCACGCCAGTTGGTAAGCCACAAACATATTACCGTAAATGGTGAAGTGGTAAACATCCCTTCTTTCCAGTTACAGCCTGGTGATATCATCGGCCTGAAAGAAAAGAGCGAAGGCAACACTTCATTAACCAGCCAGATCCGTGGCAAGAACCCTAAGTTTAGCTGGTTGGATTGGAATGACGCAGAGAAGCAAGGTACTTTCATTACTTATCCTGAAAGGGAAAGTGTTCCTGAGAACATTAAGGAACAGTTGATTGTCGAGTTGTATAGTAAATAGTCATTGAGTTAATAAAGTCAGGAAGTCACAGGATCGGAGTTTTGAGTGATGACTTTATGACTGAATATGGCTTGCATGACTTTCCATCAGATCAAACAATTTAAAAACAAAATACGGAATATAAAATGGCCATTTTAAACTTCCAGAAACCGGACAAAATCGTTTTACAGAAAGCAACTGATTTTGAAGGTCAATTTGAATTTCGCCCACTTGAACCTGGGTTTGGTTTAACTATCGGCAATGCGTTGCGCAGGGTATTGCTGAGCAGCCTTGAAGGTTATGCTATCACTGGCATGAAGATAGAGGGTGTTGATCACGAATTTGCAACCATCAAAGGTGTTACAGAAGATGTAACAGAATTCATCCTCAATCTGAAACAAGTTCGTTTCAAGAAGAAGCTGGATCATGATATTGCAAATGAAAAAGTGAGCCTGAGCATTAAAGGCCGCAGCGAATTTACTGCTGCCAACATCAGCGAAGCATCACAGAATTTTGAAGTGATGAACCCTGAGCTGGTTCTCTGCACCATGGACCCTACTGCAAAAATTGATATTGAATTAACTATTGCCAAAGGCCGTGGTTATGTTCCTGCAGAGGAAAACAAACTGAAAGATGCACCATTCGGTCACATCGCTATAGATTCAATTCATACGCCCATTAAAAATGTGAAGTATGTAATGGAAAACTATCGTGTGGAACAAAGAACAGACTATGAAAAATTAGTACTGGATGTTTCTACCGATGGCACTATTCATCCTGAAGATGCCGTTAAGCAGGCTTCACGTATCCTTATTCAGCACCTGATGATCATTACCGATGAGAACATCACTTTCGACAGCAAAGAAGATAAGAAAGAAGATGTGGTTGATGAGCAGGTTCTGCAATTACGTAAAGTATTGAAGACTCCATTGGAAGACCTGGATCTTTCAGTACGTGCGTTCAACTGTTTGAAAGCAGCAAAAATCAACAGCTTAAGCGAGCTAGTTCAATATGAGCAGGAAGACCTGATGAAGTTCAGAAACTTCGGTCAGAAATCTTTAAGCGAAATTGAACAGGTATTAAGCGAAAGAGGTTTGCATTTTGGAATGGATTTAAGCAAACTGGGTTTGGATAATTTAGATTAACAACAAAGCTTCGAGTAATGGGCCTCGAGCTTCGGGTAAATACTCACAGCTTCGAAGCTATCACCTCAAAGCTATTCTTCAAACGGTTCGTAATTCCTGGCACGGTACGAACCATAAAAAACATAAGCCATGCGTCACGGAGACAAAATCAACAACCTGGGTCGTAAGAAAGCACACAGGGAAGCATTACTAGCAAACCTTGCAAGCCAGCTGATCGTACACAAGCGTATCGTAACTACTTTGGCTAAAGCTAAAGCATTGAGAACATACGTTGAACCACTGGTTACAAAGACCAAGAAAAACGAAGGTGAAGCGCAGATCAGCCACCAGCATCGTGTAGTTTTCAGCTACCTGCAGGATAAAATCGCGGTAAAAGAACTTTTTACTGTAGTTGGCCCTAAAGTAGCCGCTCGTCCCGGAGGATATACAAGGATCATTAAATTAGGCATCCGTCCTGGTGACAATGCTGAAAAAGCTTTAATTGAACTGGTTGACTTCAACGAAGTTTACGGTAAAGGTGTTGCGAAAACTGAAGAAACAGCTAAGAGAACACGTCGTAGCCGCAGTGCTGGTACTGGTGCTAAGAAAGCCGCTCCCAAAGCTGAAGAAACAGCGCCTCTAGCAGAAGCCGCTCCAGCCATTACTGAAGCTGAAGTGGTAGAAGAAACAAAGAACGAAGCACCTGAAGAAAAGGCAGCAGAATAGTGATGAAATACTTCAAAATATCAAAGGCAAAATCTTTAATGGTTTTGCCTTTTTTATTTTGTAAGAGTTAGGGAAGTCAGAAAGAAGTGTATGCTTCTCATCCATGACTTAATTGACTAACTGACCAATGACTTTTAAAAGTGTGAGAAACTTTATCAAATTATTTGCCCAGGATACATTTTTTTTGCAACCGAAAAATTAAAAACAATGCCCCAAGCACAGCAACCTGCAATATTGGTTTTACAAGATGGCCATGTGTTTCATGGTAAAGCTTTTGGAAAAATAGGTACTGCAACCGGTGAAATCTGCTTTAATACAGGCATGACCGGCTACCAGGAAGTGTTTACTGATCCCAGCTATTATGGCCAGGTATTGATCATGAATAATGTGCACACCGGTAACTATGGTATTAATAAAAAAGACATTGAGAGTTCAACGGTAAAAATCCGTGCACTGATCGGACGTAACCTGGAAGACAGGTTTTCCCGCTACCAGGCAACAGATTCACTGGAAAACTACTTAAAGGAAAATGATATTGTTGCCATTGAAGAAATTGATACAAGGGCATTGGTAGCGCATATACGTACTAAAGGTGCAATGAACTGTATCATCTCTTCAGAAATCCTGGATGTGGAGCAGTTAAAGGCTACATTAAATGAAGTGCCTGACATGGATGGCCTTGAACTGGCAAGCGTGGTAAGTACAGATGAGGAATATGAACTGGGTGATCCATCTTCTCCTTTAAAAATAGCCGTACTTGATTATGGTGTTAAGAAGAATATCTTAACCTGCCTGGTAGAGCGTGGCGCTTACGTTCGTGTTCACCCGGCTAAAACACCGGTGAGCAGGCTGAAAGAATTTAATGCAGACGGTTATTTTATCAGCAATGGCCCCGGAGATCCGGCTGCGATGCCTTATGCGGTTGAAACTGTAAAAGAAATACTCAACGAGCAAAAACCGGTATTCGGCATCTGTCTCGGGCACCAGTTACTGGCCCTTGCGAATGATATCCCAACCTTCAAAATGCATCACGGTCACCGTGGTTTAAATCACCCGGTTAAAAATATCATTAACGGCAAGTGTGAGATTACCACGCAAAATCATGGTTTTGGCGTTCAGCCTGATGCGGTGAGAAATCATCCCAACGTTGAAATCACGCACGTAAACCTGAATGATGACAGCATTGAAGGCATTCGCTTGAAAGATAAGCCAGCTTTCAGTGTGCAATATCACCCGGAAAGCACACCTGGTCCATTTGATTCCCGTTACCTTTTTGACGAATTTATCGGGATGATGAAATCAAACTAAGTAATCGAAACTCATAAGTCAAGGCCTTCCGCACAACGGGAGGCTTTTTTGTTTTTGGCTGCACCTATGTGGAGAAAGTTCCGCATCCTAACACCCAAATTCCCCGTAACAACATAGACTCGTTACCTGGGAAATACTACCTGCAACGATGAATGCTGAAAATCCCGACTTGGAATAATTTTTTGAAGGTTTTGATAACTAAAACCATTACCTGTGAACGAGCATCAAACGATCGGTATTGCCCTTGTTGGCCTGGGCGAATATGCGGAGTCACAAATATTGCCGGCGCTTAAAGAAACTTCTTACTGCCGCCTTTCTGCCGTGATTACAGATAATGAAAAGAACAAACAGGAGGTTGCAGATAAGTGCGGTCTTTCAGCAAGCCAGGTATACTATTATGAAGACTTTGAAGAATTGAAGAAAGATGCATCAGTGCAGCTTGTTTATATTATCGTTCCTAACCAGCTTCACCGTCGTTATTGTGAAATGGCTGCTTCCTGTGGCAAGCATGTGCTTTGTGAAAAACCAATGGCAATCTCTGTTAACGATTGCCGGGCAATGATTGATGCCTGTAATAAACACCAGGTAAGACTTTTTATTGGTTATCGCCTGCATTTTGAACCGCATCATGAAGTGTTGATCAGCCTCATTAAAAAGAATAAATATGGCCGGTTGCTGCGGCTGGAAAGCTGTAATGGTTTTCATATGAAGGATGGGAATGACGACTGGCGTTTGAAGAAACAAATAGCCGGTGGAGGATCGATGATGGATATGGGTATCTATATCATTAATGAATGCAGGCAGGTATTTGAGGAGCTTCCGATATCCGTTAAGGCCAGAAAAATTCAGCAGAGACCTGCTATGTTTAAAGAGGTGGAAGAATCTCTTGAATGGGAGATGATATATAAAGATGACAGGTTGGCTAAAGGTTATTGCAGTTATAGTGAAGATAAGAGCTATTTGAAAATTGAATTTGAACATGGGTTGATGGAAGTAGAAAATGCATATAAATATGAAGGGCTTTCTATTAAGCTGAACGGGGATGCTTACCAGTTTGACCAGGCAGATCATAAAACGGACATGTTGAAACATATTGCCACCTGTATACTTGAAAATAAGCGCTCCAAAATTGAACCGCAGGAAGGCCTGGAGGATATACAGGTGATAGAAGCCATTTATGAAAGTATGGAGACAGGAAAACCTGTGGAAATGCACCAGCCATTGGTTGTGGAATAATAAACGTACTGAAGACTGGCAGACCTTTTGTTTTTAATGAAGAAAACATTTGCTATGCGATCTATATGGACAGGGTCCATTGGTTTTGGGCTCGTAAACATCCCGATAAAATTATACAGCGCCGTTAGCGGCAGTGAACTTAACCTGGATATGCTGGATAAAAAAGACCATGCACATATTAAGTTCAAGCGGGTAAATGAGAATACCGGTAAGGAAGTGCCCTGGGCCAATATTGTAAAAGCATATGATTTGAATGGCAAATATGTGGTGCTGGGTGATGAGGACTTTGCGAAAGCGAGTCCGGAAAAGACAAAGAACATCGATATTTTCCAGTTTGTAAAACTTGCTGAAGTAGACAGTGTTTATTTCGAGACACCTTACTACCTGGAACCTGAAAAAAGTGGAAGTCGTGCTTATGCTTTACTGCGTGAAGCGCTTAAAAAGTCCGGTATGGCAGCATTGGGAAATTTTGTGTTGAGAAATAAGGAACACCTTGCATTGTTGAAAGTAAAGGACAATGCACTTGTGTTAAATACATTGAGGTTTGAAGAAGAAATAAGAGATAGTGAAGAATTAAAGCTTCCTGCCGCCAGCAGTGCAAAACCGGCGGAAGTTAAGATGGCGCTCTCGCTGATTGACGACATGACCGCAGCTTTCAATATCAAAAAATACAAAGACAATTACAGTGCTGAATTGATGAAGCTGATCAGGGCGAAAGCAAAGGGCAAAACCATCAAACAACCTACCATGCGTGTGGTTCACCGCCAGGCAGATGACCTGATGGGCCAGTTGAAAGCAAGCCTTGGTAAAAAGCATAAAAAAGCATCATGAGCCTGAGTAAGTATAAAAGCAAACGTGATTTTAAACAGACCCGCGAACCTGCGGGAAAACATGCGCATAAACGAGGGCATGATTTGAAGTTTGTAATTCAGCGACACAATGCTACCAGGTTGCATTATGATTTCAGGTTGGAGATGGAAGGCGTATTAAAAAGCTGGGCTGTACCTAAAGGCCCGTCTATGAATCCTAAGGACAAAAGACTGGCGATGATGGTAGAAGATCATCCATTGGATTATGGAAATTTTGAAGGCGTAATTCCGAAAGGGAATTATGGTGCAGGCACCGTGGAAATATGGGATAGCGGAACTTATGAAGCAACGGGGTCAACTACAAAAGCGGAAGGAGAAAAGCAATTACTTAAACAACTAAAAGCAGGTTCACTTAAGTTTATTTTACATGGGGAAAAGCTCAACGGACAGTTTGCTTTAGTTAAATTAAAGAATGCAGAAGACAATGCCTGGCTACTGATTAAAGACCGGGATAATCATGCGGTAAATAAAAACTATGATGCAGAGAAACAACCTGCTGCAACAAAAGAAAAAATAGAAAGATCCATCAAACGTGTGGAAGGAAAGATCAGACCGATGCTATGTAAAATTGTGGAGAAGCCATTTTCTGACAGTGAATGGATGTATGAAATAAAATGGGACGGTTACCGTGCTATTGCTGAAATACAAAAGAACAAGCGCCTGCTCTATTCCCGCAACGGTCTTTCTTTTAATGAAAGCTTCCCGGTGATATTTAATGCACTGAAAGAAATTAGCACCTCCATGGTGCTTGATGGAGAAATTGTAGCTTTTGATGAAGAAGGTAGGCCTTCTTTCCAGCTATTACAGCATCACAAAGGGGAGAAAGATTTACCCATGGCTTACTATGTGTTTGATATACTTTCTTATGATGGTAAACCGATGGTACAATTGCCGCTTGCAGAGCGTAAGAAACTTCTTGAGCAGGTATTACCGCAAAATGAAATTATCAGGTACAGTGATCATATTGAAGAGAATGGCGAGCAGTTTTTTAAGGAGATCAAAAAGAAAAATCTTGAAGGTGTTATTGCAAAACGTGCTGATAGTTTATATGAGCCCGGCATACGTACCGGCAACTGGCTGAAAATAAAAAATCAGAATATAGAAGAAGTAGTTATTGCGGGCTACACCGCGCCACGGGGTGGCCGTAAATATTTTGGCGCGCTAATACTGGGTATGTATAACAAAGGCAAGCTTATCTATTCAGGGCATACAGGAACGGGTTTTGATGATGCGATACTTAAGGAGTTGTATGAAAAAATGCAAAAGATTGTTTCTGAAAAATCGCCCTTTGCAAACAAGGTAAAAACCAACATGCCTGTCACCTGGATAAAACCCTCGCTGGTTGCAAACATCAAGTTTACAGAGAAAACAAAAGATGGCATTTTCCGGCACCCCGTATTCATGGGATTAAGAGTTGATAAAACAGCAGCATCTATGAAAAAAAGTTCTGCATCTGTAAAGCCAAAGGCAGCGGCCAGGAAAGCTGCGCCTAAAAAAGCGGCGGCAAAAAAACAAACAGCAGCTCCTAAAAAAACGGTTGCCAAAAGAGTAAAGGATACTGTGCCATCGCCGTCAAAAGAGCGAAAAGCCAGCGGAAAGAATTTCAAAATAATTACTGTAAACAGGATTGAACTGGAGTTGACAAATCTTGATAAATATTATTGGGATGATTTGAAAATAACCAAAGGCGATGTCATCAACTATTATAACAAGATTTATAATTATATCATCCCTTATCTTAAAGACCGTCCGGAGTCGATGAAGCGTAATCCGAATGGTATTAAAGATGAAGGTTTCTTTCAGAAAGATATGCGTGGTGAAGCACCTGACTGGGCTGATAATATTCAGCTTTATTCTGAATCTGTAAATAAAAACATAGACTACTTTTTATGCAACAACAAGGCTGCCCTGTTATACATGGCCAACCTGGGTTGTATTGAAATCAATCCCTGGAATTCCAGGACAAAGGCTATAGATAAACCTGATTATATCATCATCGATATTGACCCGTCAGAGAAAAACAGTTTTGATGATGTGATAGAGGTGGCTAACGCTGTAAAAGAAGTTTTGGATGAAGCAAAGGCAACTGCTTATGTAAAAACCTCGGGTGCATCAGGCATGCACGTTTACATACCATTAGGGGCGAAGTATGATTATGATCATGCACGCATGTTTGCAGAATTAATTGCGCATCTTACCGTAGAAAGACTCCCGGATCTTACCACCACAGAACGTTCACTTAGCAAAAGGGCAAAGGATAAAATATATGTCGATTACCTGCAAAACCGCCGGGGACAAACACTTGCTTCTGTATACAGCTTACGTCCAAAGCCCGGGGCTACAGTATCAACACCGCTGGAATGGAAGGAAGTAAAGAAAGGATTACATCCATCAAAATTTACCATCAAAACTATATTCAAAAGGCTTGCATCCAAAGGCGATCTTTTTAAACCTGTATTGGGTAAAGGTGTGGATATGCAGAAATGTTTAAAGATACTGGGCGCATAATAACCCACCTTTCCATATATAACATGGCCATGGTTTTAAGCTCCTTTTCGTACATTCGCCAGCATGAAGATTGCGATTATCAATGGTCCTAATTTAAACCTGCTCGGCACCAGGGAGCCGGGTATCTACGGTGCAGAAACATTTGAAGCATATTATCAAAAATTGCAGCAGGCATTTCCTGATATCACTTTCTCTTATTATCAAAGCAATGTAGAAGGTGAGCTTATAAATGAATTACAGCGTGTGGGTTTTGATTATGACGGCATCATAATGAACCCCGGCGGTTATACGCATACTTCTGTTGCGATAGGCGATGCCATTGCTTCCATTAAAACACCCTTGATTGAAGTTCACATCAGCAATGTACATGCGCGGGAAGAATTTAGAAAAATTTCCCATGTATCTGCGAAGGCAAAGGGAACTATCTGCGGACTTGGCTTAAAAGGCTATGAACTGGCTGTTTCTTTCTTCCTGAATAAATAATTGATCGCTGCTTATTACGAAGCGCTATTGCTGCGTAAAAATGATAAGTACAAGTGTGCGACGCAACGATGTTTAATAACGGCAATGCAGCCGGGTTACAATATCATCTGCTTTCTATTTAACAATTTGCTTTCACGGTACAAACATCCTCATTCGCCGAAAACGATGTTATAAAATATTTAAACGAAAAACCTGCCCCGTTTTACATTGTAGCTTCGCTGTAATATTGATCTGTATTGCAACAACTCCTGCGTTTTTTAACACTGATTATTTTATGTTTACCTGGCTTTAGTCAGGGCTTTGCACAAACCGGCATTCCTCCCAATTCTATACCGGTGAAAGGCCATCATGCAAATACTGATTCTGCCGATGAAAAAGATATCACAGATATATTTGCAAAACTCTTACACCGGAACACTGCGGCAAAAGAAGATTCATTACGCAGGCTGGACAAGCTGCATTTTTCTATACTGCCTGCCGTTGGTTATACCTTACAAACAAGGCTGGCCGCGATTGTTGCAGGCAACCTTGCATTTTATAATTCGGCGCAGTCAAACGAAAAAATTTCTTCTGTTTATTTCAATGTAGCATACACGCAGAACAAGCAGTTTACGGTACCTGTGCAGTCAAGTATATGGACGAGCAACAACAAACTTAATTTCGTGGGTGACTGGCGGTTTATGAAGTATCCTCAGAACACTTACGGACTGGGTGGTAATAATTCATTGAGTAATGCCAGCCTGATAGATTATTCTTACATACGTATCTATGAAACGGTGTACCGCAAATTGTTGGGGAATTGGTATATAGGTGCAGGCTATAATTTTGACTACCATTTTAATATTGAAGAGGAAGAAGGTGCCAATACAGATTTCAAAACTTATGGAGATGCTGATAAGACAGTTGCGTCAGGACTATCGCTATCATTATTGTTTGATAACAGGGAGAACTCTATCAATCCATCCAATGGTATTTATGGTAATGTTCAGTACAGGAACAACATTACACAATTGGGTAGCGATAATAACTGGCAATCGCTGATCATTGACGTGCGTAAATACTTCCCGGTGCAGGCGCATAATGTACTTGCCTTCTGGTCGTATAACTGGTTTATCTTAAATGGCAGGCCGCCTTATCTTTTATTGCCTTCCACTTCATGGGATACATACACCAATACCGGCCGGGGATATATACAGGGCAGGTTTCGCAGTAACCAGATGTTGTACCTTGAAGGTGAATACAGATTTCGCATCACCAACAATGGTCTGCTGGGTGGCGTAATATTTGCTAATGCACAATCGTTTGCAGAGTATCCTGGTAATAATTTTGAATATATACAGCCGGCAGCGGGATTGGGATTGAGAATCAAGCTCAATAAAATTTCGAAAACAAACGTTACTATTGATTATGGTTTTGGAAAAGCCGGTTCACGTGGGCTGTTTATTAATGTAGGAGAAGTATTTTAACATCCTGTTTAACTAATAAAAATGAAAAAGATTTTTGTGATGATGTTGTCATTGATTGCGCTGAAAGCGTTTAGTCAATGCAAAACCTATAAGCTGGGCGTGAAGGGCGATACCCTGAATTGTGTAGACATGCATGACCTGAAACAAGGTAAATGGGTAGAACATTATGACAAGCTTCGTGGCGAGCCCGGTTATGAAGAAGAAGGTGTTTATAAAGATGGAAAGAAAGAAGGTCTTTGGCGAAAGTATAGCCTGATGGGTGATATTCTTGCGATGGAGAATTATAAGTTCGGTAATAAAAATGGGAGAAGCCAGTATTTTAACCTGAATGGTTTGGTGAGGGAAGAAAGCTGGAAAGCGGTTGATCCCGGTAACCCGTATGACACCATTGATGTGCCCGATGTAAAGGATGACAGCAAGGTATATACTAAAGTCATAAGGGTTGATGCATCTGTGGTAAAACATGGTGTATGGAATTATTATGACCCGCAGAGTGGTGCTTTAATAAAATCGGAAACTTATGTACTTGATCAGTTATATGATCCCAATAAGAAAACAACGGTGATAGATGCGAGTGCAACTACCAAAGATTCTACAGCAACCGCAGGCAAAAAACCAGTACCCAAAGAAGTGGCCGATTATGAGAAGAAAAATTCGGGGAAGAAAAAGATCAGAGTGCGTGACGGAAGAACCGGTTATTAGTTAAGAGAACCTCAAAAATTTGCCGGCAAGGCGGTTAATGCAGATTGACTGGTTGCCGGCATTATCATTTTCATCGCTGATCTATTTTACTACTTGCCAGTTGGCGTTTTAGTTCGTAGTTTAGATAACAATTCACGCTGCATGCCGGTAACTATCAGAGAAGGAACCATAGATGACGCTGAGATATTGTCTTCCTTAGGCGCCAAAACCTTTTATGAAACTTTCGCCAAACATAACACCGCGGAAGACATGCTTCAGTATATCCAGGAGCATTTCAGGCTGGAGGTAATAAAACAGGAATTTGAAGAAAAAGGCGCTCATTTTTTTCTTGCATTGATGGATGATGAAGTGGTAGGTTATGCAAAGATGCGCAAGACCCAGCAACCGCATGAATTATACAGCGAGAAGCATATAGAACTGGAGCGCATCTATGTGTTGCAAAGCTATCACGGAAACAAGATTGGCTTATTGCTGATGAATGAGTGCATTCATTTTGCCAAAAAGAAAAAGTGCAAAGTCTTATGGCTGGGCGTATGGGAAAAAAATACCAAGGCTATTGAGTTTTATAAAAAAATTGGGTTCTCCATATTCAGTGATCATGAATTTATTTTGGGCGCTGATGTGCAAACAGATTACCTGATGCGGTTGAATATATGAATAATTTAAAACCGCTGACAACAGCTACTCATATCCATTTTCAAACACCACCGTTTGCCCCTTACGCATTTGAAAACTGGTGATATTGTTATCTTCAAACTTTAGGCGGTTGCGTTCAATCCCTTTCTGGATAAAGGTTTTAAATGGTAATTTGATACGGCACTCTCCATCCGTAGTTGCAGTTATTTTTACAGAGGTTGCTACGCCATTTTCCCTCGCCGCCGAAATAAGAAAAGCACCTCTTGTTCTTAGTTTGCTAAAGGATACGTCTTTCCATGAAGCTGGGATGGATGGAAATACTTCAATATAATCTTTGTAGTCCTGTAACAACAATTCATGCACTCCTTCTGCGAATGCAAAATTTCCTTCCAACGTAAACGGGCGGTAGGTAAACCTGGAGTATTGGCCGCCTTTCTGGTCGCCATTCAGGTGAAAAGAATTGGGAGAGCAAAAGTTCTCTGCAAAAATGCGTAGTTGTTTTATTGCACTGTCTGCCAGGCCTGCACGTGCATATATGCTGGCAATCCAACTAAAGGAATAACCTACCCAAAAGCTGGTACCCCTTTGCTCAATTGTATGCAAGGAATGTAATATGGTTTCCTTGTCCTTCGGGCGGTCAGGATTTAATAATCCAAGCGGATGAATAGACATAAGGTGCGAGTGATGCCGGTGAGATTCCGGAAGGTTTTCACCTGGCGCTATCGCAAGCCCTGTTTCATTAATGGTAAGCGGCGCATACTTCTGTTCTTCCTTCAAAATAGAAGCATCACGTTTACCCGTTGCATAGTAAACAAGGTCATCATATTTCCTGTAAAGGTTATGTATAAGCGCAAGATCAAAATTGGTAGTTTGTTTGTACCATGCGTTAATACTATTGTCGTGAAACTCAGGTGAAGAACTTAAGGGCAGTGCATAATAACCGTCTGTATTGGTTACCCTGATATTCCGGAAGAAAGTGATCATCTCTTTAAAATAGGGCAGACATTTTTCTTTCAGAAATTGTTTGTCCATACTATACTTCCATTGCAGGTAAAAATGGTCGGCCACCCATGCACCCATCGTCAGGCTCATGGAGTATTGCACCCAACCGCCCATTTCTTTACCACTGATAGAAGTTACGCCCGGTACGTTCAAACCCGGAACACCAAAATAATGTTGTGTCCATTGCCTGTTTACATTACGTACTTTCCATAACCAGTTAGTATAAGAAGCCGTGAGATCAAGGTGGTTGGATGCATAACCCGGCCAGTAACTTAACTGCGTGTTCAGGTCGTGATGATAATCTCCTTTCCATGGGGGAAGGTTGCCATTGTCCGCAGTCCACACTGCCTGTAAAGAAATGGGCGGCGTTTGCGCTCTCGCCACACAACCAAACTTATATAGTTCCAGGTAGTATTGTCTTTCCAGTACGGTGTCGGGTAATTGTATAGAAGAACGTTGCCAGAAATTATTCCACCAGGTAATATGCGATGGCCATTGCGTTGGTGCTTTTACAGATGTCTTGAATGAAGGCAAGGTTGCCGGCTGGTTGTTGCTGATCGTCCATGCACCGATGATACGGGTAGGAGAGAACCGTTGCCAAACGATATAGACTTCATAGTAATGCCCACCCCAGGTGGGTTGATGATAGCGGATGCTATGCGATGATTTTGTTACGGTGCCTTTTGCGTATCCCAACCTTTCAAGTCCTAGCCCTTCCACGCTATTGCCATCAGCGCCTTTATTGCCGGTATTGTATGCAGGGACAATTAACTGCGGAATAATATCATCATTGTCTTTCAGGTTTTCAAAACCAAAGTAACCGGTGTTTTGCGTAGCATGAATATAGTTGTTGAACTTAATGCCATTATCAAATTCCACCACAGCCAGCCCGTTAGAAATATCCAGCGATGCTTTCACCACTTTGCCGGGCATCGCAAATTCTACTGCAGCGCCAGGGATTTTTGTAGGAGCCGCATATTTCTCATAAGGTTCATCGCCTAACTTTTGCACCGTATCATACTCATTCTTTGCCACCTGTTGCTGTACCCATTTAAACCTAAGCTTATCTATTTCCTGCATGGGACGGTCATCCCATAAATCTACACGATCAAGTGAAAGCCGTACCTGGTCTCCTTTCTGCCATACCAATGCACCCAGCCATCCGTTGCCCAGTGGCAATGCTTCGTCCCATCTTTTGGGTAAATCAATAAATTGAAGTGAGTGTTTTGCCGGTTGGGCGCTACTGAGTAATCCTGCAAGGCAGGCAAAAAGAAACAGGGATAGCCGCATGCTGATGTTTTACAGGTAAAAAATCTTTCAGGATGAAAATAAAGATTCTTCCCGAAAAGTAACATCAGTTAATAGAATTGATGTGATACGGATTGAAAGTTACCTGCGATTTGTGGAGACGAGAAGCGTAACGGATGCCCCGGTTCCGGAGCATCCGCTGATAAAATTTATACCAGGTTTTTTTTGATATAGTTATAACTCTTGGTAATGCTGTCAAATGGTGAACCCGGGCAAATATCCTGTTCTACAAAGAAGTACTGCATACCGCTGGTTTTGGCATGCTGAAAAATCTTTTTAAAATCAATCGTACCATTGCCCACTTCTGTAAATGCATGCTTCTCGGTATTGTCCATATCCTTTACATGCCACAGCGGGAACCTTCCCGGATGTTTCTCAAAAAGCGCTATGGGGTCATGACCTGCCTTATTTACCCAGTAAAGATCAAGTTCCATTTTCACCAGATGACTATCAGTATTATTCAGCAGTATATCATACGGCAATTGACCGCCTTTATCTTCAAATTCAAAATCGTGGTTGTGATAACAAAACTGGATGCCTGCTTTCTTACATGTTTCGCCGGCCTTGTTAAATGCTTCCGCTAATTTTTTATAATGGTCTATATCACCACGTTCCTCAGCTGATAAATAAGCACAAACCATATATTTAATACCAACGGTTGCCGCGTCTTCCACAGCTTTATCCCAGTCATGTAAAATGGTGCCCTTTACATCTGCGCCATCTTGTTTTTCTTCCCCAAGCCTGAAGTGTGCGCTCGGTACAATCAGCCCATTCTGTTTAAGCAAGAGGGCAAATGTTTTTGCATCCATCCCGTAAAATTGCTGGGTGCCGGTATAAGTGGCGGCTTCAACGGAATTATAGCCAATCTGCGCAACCCTTGACAATGTACTTGTGGGGTCTTTTGCCATTGCATCTCTTACCGTGTACAACTGTACGCCGATATAATTGCTCTTAAAATTAAAAGCAGCCGGCTTAAGCAAAAAAGCTGCTGATGCAAAGGTGCCGGTTTTAAGAAAATCTCTCCTGGATGTCATAATAGTTCGTATTAAAGAGTTAACAGAATGATGGAATAAATAAATGGTTATATGAATGTTTTAGAAAAACGGATACACTGAGTAATGCAAATCTCATATGACAAAATGGTTTGTTCATCAAAGGAGCGCTGGTGTTATGCAGAGGCGTTCCTGAATTTTGTTTGAAGATATACATTGTTGATGAATACGAGATGAGAACCTGTTGCCTGCCATTACTTATTAAAATAGAAGTAACGCTGGTGATGATGTTAAAATGACACAATGAAGATTTCCTGGATATACATAAGACAAATAGCAGAGGCCCTGGAAGTGATATAGATCACATAACGATTTTGCTTTTATGAATGTGATACAGGTCACACAACTCACAGCATTTTACAGCTCAATTTTACGTCATCATTTTAAAAATTATTCAACATTAAATCATCAAACCATGTCAAAGACAATATTTATTACAGGCGCTTCACGCGGATTTGGTAAAATCTGGGCAGAGGCATTTTTACAACGCGGTGATAAGGTCATCGCAACTGCGCGTAACCTTAGTCATCTCGATGACTTGGTTAACAGCTATGGTAAAAACATCTACCCGATCAAACTCGATGTTAATGATCGTGATGCGGTGTTTGCAGCAGTAAAAGAAGGTAAAGAACATTTCGGCAGCATCGATGTGTTGATCAATAATGCTGGTTTTGGATTGTTTGGCGCTATCGAAGAAACTTCAGAGCAACAGGCACGCGAACAGATGGAAACAAATTTTTTTGGTTTGTTATGGGTAACACAGGCGATCATACCGGTGATGCGTGAACAACAAAGCGGGCACATCATTCAGCTATCCAGTGTATTGGGCGTGGTAACGCTGCCAACCCTCGGCATTTATAATGCATCCAAATTTGCGGTTGAAGGATTAACAGAATCTCTGGCCCCGGAAGTGGCGCCATTTGGCATCAAAGTCACTTTAGTAGAACCCAATGCTTTTTCAACTGATTGGGGCGGGTCATCTGCAATTCAAACCAAAGCCAACCCGTTGTATGATAAACTTAAAGCAGACCTGTTTGGTGGTTTCCCTGCTGATTTCTACGGAAAACCGGAAGCAACAGTGCCTGCGGTGCTTAAGCTTATAGATAGTGACAATCCTCCGCTTCGGTTGTTCCTTGGAAAAATAGCTTATCCTTTTGCTAAACAGGCTTATGAAAATCGTTGGACAGAATGGAACGCATGGAAAGAAGTTTCTGATGCTGCACACGGAATCTAATAATACATTACAACCATAATAAAATTTATAGATCATGAAAAATTCAGTAGCAGATTTTAGAAAATTGCATGTTAACAACACACCTTTAATATTACCACTTGCATGGGATGCCGCCAGTGCCCGCCTGTTTGAAAATGCAGGAGCCAGGGCCATTGCTACTTCCAGTGCCGCGGTATCATGGGCATTGGGATATGCTGATGGCAACAATGTTTCTTTCTCAAAACTTTTAAGTCTTTCTGAAAATGTTTTGCGCGTTATCAGCCTGCCGCTTTCAGTAGATGTGGAAGGTGGCTATAGCAATGATCCTGAAATTGTCGCCCAAAATATTCAGCAATTGGTTGATCTTGGTATATCGGGAATAAACATTGAAGACAATACCGGGTCGTTTGATCTTTTGCTTGATAAGATTCGCGCAATTCGCAAAATATTGGGTGAGAAAGACCTGTTCATCAATTTCCGTACAGATGTATATCTTCAATCTCTTGTGGATGCAGAGCAGCAGGTGCAAGAAACGATCCGTCGTGGTAAGGCAGCAAAAGATGCAGGGGCTGACGGGTTGTTTGTTCCGGGCTTAACAGATGCCGATGCAATTAAAACAATTGCGTCCCAGGTGGAACTTCCTGTGCATGTAATGGCATGGCCGGGATTGGCAGATGCAACTGAATTGGGAAAACTTGGTGTTAAACGCCTTAGTGATGGTGCACGCATTGCATCAGTGGCATGGAAGTTTGTTACAGAGACGGCAGAACATTTTATCAGGACGGGTGCATCGGAACCACTTAATAATGGAAGCTGGAAATTACAGGAACTTCTTTCGCATTAATTTTATACAGCAGGAAAGAGGACTCCGATTAGTAAACCGATCTTATGATGACAGTAAAAGAATTAGTATATAAAGACGTAGACTCACCCGTTGGCAAACTCAGGTTGGTGGCATCGGTAAATGGGCTCGCGGCTGTGCTGTGGGAAGATGAGGATTTTACACGTACAAAACTGCAAACTCCTGAACGTAACGACCATCACCCGATACTGATTGCAGCAGAGACGCAATTGAACGAGTACTTTCTTGGCAAGCGCAAAGATTTTGATATACCCCTGGATTGTGAGGGAACACCGTTTCAGAAAAAAGTATGGGACGCCTTGCCCGCAATTTCTTTTGGAGAAACAAAAACTTATGGGCAACTGGCAGAGATATTAGGTGATAAAAATGCGGTGCGTGCGGTTGGCGGTGCATTGAATAAAAACCCGGTCGCCATTATCGTTCCATGTCACAGAGTGGTTGGTGCATCAGGAAAGCTTGTGGGCTTTGCTGGCGGCGTAAAAAATAAAGCAGTGCTGCTGGATCTTGAGCGGCAGGATAAATGGCCGGATCTTTTTAATCAGCGATGACTGTTTATCCTGTCGTGTGCGATGCTTGTAAAGTAAGAGAACATATAAAGAAACAAGGTAGGGTTGACAGGCAGGGATGAACAAAACCGGGAATCACCTGAACGGGCAGTATTATTAACTATATTCGGCCATCTAAAATCCAACAGATGGACTTAAAGAAAGAAGCCGCCAGGCATGCTGTTACATTAATCAATCATGGCAATACGGTCGGACTTGGTGCGGGTTCTACGATCGCATATATGGTACAATGGTTAAAAGAAGATCAGGAAAAGGCTGCATCGCTTATCTTATTCACTTCCTCTTATAGTACCAGGCAATTGTTATTGAGTGAAGGTTTTACCGTTCAGGATACTGCATTGGCAACAAAGCTTGATCTTTATTTTGATGGCTGCGATCAGTTTGACCATTTGCTCAATGCCTTAAAAAGTGGTGGAGGCATACATACGCATGAAAAGCTGCTGGCTTCTATGGCGAATGCGTTTGTGCTGATTGGTGATGATAAAAAAATGGTTCCTGTGCTGGAAACAAAGTACCCTTTAGTAATTGAACTAATTCCTGAATCCCTGGCATATGTAACGCATCGGTTGAGAGAGCTTTTTACCGGTGCTGTTATACAGCAACGAATGGCTGATAAACGTGACGGCCCGGTACTTACCCAAAACGGCAATTACCTGTTAGATGTTTTTGTACAAAGCTGGCCATCGTTGAAGGAGGTAAACCCGATGGTAAAAAGTATTCCCGGTGTATTGGAAACCTCGCTGTTTTATAACATCGCTTCAAAGGCTGTTGTAGCCGCAAGTGACGGAGTTCGTGTAATTGAAAAAAATAACTAGTTGCAGTTGCCTCACCATATATCGTTCCCTGTTATCCGCAAGTTTAAATGGGTGATGGCGTTGTTGTTCTTAACATCTTTAACGATGAATCCAGTCTTGTCGCAACCTGCAGCAAAACTTGATCCAATCCTGCAGGAAGCTGCTGTACAGGGCGCCGGGATCAGCCTGCTGATAGAAAACAATGACAAAGTTGTATATGCTTCAAGTGCAGGTATTGCTAATGATTCCGGTAACTTTAGGATTGATACGCTAACTAATTTCAGAATGGCTTCGGTTTCCAAACAGTTTACCGCAATGGCTATCTTGTTGCTGGAAAAAGAGGGTAAACTTTCATTCGAAGATCCGGTCCGTAAGTATCTCCCTGAATTACCTGTTGCCTGCAATAATATCTGCCTAAAACATTTACTTACACATTCATCCGGAATATGGGATTATGAAGCATTGATTCCTGGTAACAGGCAGATACAGGTGCTGGATGCAGATGTACTGCAACTGTTGCAAACAAAAGACAGCGTTTATTTTCCGGCAGGGGCTAAGTTTCAATACAGTAATTCGGGCTTTTGCCTGCTGAGTATTATCACTGAAAGAATCAGCGGCCAAAGCTTTGCTTCATTTGTGCGGGATCGAATTTTCACACCATTAAAAATGCAGGATTCCCGAGTGTATATGCCTGGAATTATTATTCCGCATCGTGCGATGGGTTATGCAAAAGACCGTACAGGTAAAACTGTTTTTTCAGATCAAAGTATTACCAGCGCCACCAAAGGAGATGGTGGGGTGTACACTTCTGTTGCTGATTATCGTAAATGGGTTCATGCATTGCAGGAGGACAAGCTTGTGAGTATTCAAAGTGTGATAAAAAGATTGCAGTTTAAAATTTCATCTGCCGGTAAAAACTATTATGCAGCGGGATGGTTTGAACTACTAAGCCAGGAACCTGTTTTATTTCACTCCGGCAGCACCTGTGGCTTTAATGATTTTGTGATCTGGATGCCATCGACGAAACTGTCTATCGTAATGTTTTCCAACCTGGCAGATCGTCTGAGTATATTCAGCAAGGTATTGATGGTATTAAAGGAGGAAGGTATCGGTGATTTTTCTGCCGTGTTAAAGATGCATGCGCTTACTAATTAAACATCTCTGAATATAATAAATGAAAGTGCGGGATGGATACACCCCGCACAACAAGCAAGCTTATTTTATAACGGATTTACTTCAATAACAGTATCAGCGTTTGTGTTTGCTGGTTCCGGATCAACTCTACCTCAATCTTTCCCTTCCAGTTGGAGGACTGGCAAACATCCATTAAATCTTTTATGGTTTTTACAGCTTTGCCATCCGCCATGCGTATCACATCTTTGTCTTTGATACCGGACTTTGCAAACAGTCCATTACCAGCGCTGATCACTACAACACCCTGTTCATCGGGAAGGCCATAGGCAGAGCGGTCGCCAAGGCCATCGATTGATTTTATTTTGCCGCCGGAGAAGCTGACCACCGCTGATTTATCAGTTGTATTAACGTCGGTCATTATCATCGGGATAGCAGGTTGTTCGGCCATTTTTTTCAGCGAAGGTTTCTGAACGCCAAAGGCATCCATGGGAATATTCTTAAAGCCAATGCCAAGGGCGGGTGAGCCGGCAGTAACCGTGTAATCTCCTTTCGCTGCATTTACAAACATGGGGTTGCCTGCCTTACTGTTTTTATCGGTGCCGCTGGCCTGTGCCGCCTGCAATGCAGCAGCATCGGGAAATAAATTTTCATCTACCTGTTTGCCCCATGCTGTGATCTGTATCGGCGCATATTTTTTCATTACGATATTGTGCCTGAAAACATCACCGCTGTTTTTAAACCATACATGCGGATGAAAAGAATTGTTGATCATGATATTGTTTTCTACAACACGGTTAAACCCTTCCCGTAATTTAAGTCCGCCATTCAAACAAAGATTATTGTAGATATGATAGTTGCTGGAACCATCATCCAGGTCTATATCCCAGCCATGGTCACATCGAAAGCGGTTGTTGCGGATGATGGTTGTTTGTTGGGCATCCAGCAAAATCAATTCGGGATGAACAGCAGTAAGGCCATCCATATAATGCCGGTCCGGCGACCAGTAGCGGTCTCTTCCCCATGAATTGAATGAGCCGTGGTCGCCTGTTTCGAGTACGGTATTAAACACATCATTATACTCCAGGATATGTCCGCCAAACGCACCATCACCGATATTTAACCCGGCACGGGGCGTATGGTAAATGCTGTTGTGAATAACGGTTATTTGTGAAGCCATTTCTATCTCTACACCGGTGGCCTGTTTTTCAATTTCACCAAGATGATGAAACAGGTTGTTGTACACCACGCATTGTTGCGGGTAGTTGCTGGTTAATGGCCCCGGAGTTTTATCCAACTTATCATAAGTAATATAATCGTCGTACCTGAAAGACGGCGACCGAAGCGCTTTCGGATCCCCTACAAAGCATACCGCATTGGCGCCAATATCTGCTATCAAACAACCACTTACGGTGTCTTTCCTGTTGTAGTTGCTTACCATAACAGCATTACCACCAATGCCCGTAAAGTTGCAATCCTTAATGCTGCATTCCTCTGTTCCTTCTAACAACACGGCGCCACCGCGGTAGATGGTCCAGTCGCTGCGCACAAGCGGTTCTTTTGTATCCCAGAAGCTGCGTTCATTGTGTACAAAATTCAGTTGCTGCAGGCTTACCCTTTTTACCGGATGATCAGCGGTACCATGCAGTTCAATACTGTTCTTTAAATGCGAAACTTCCACCAGCGCCGTTGCCAGGTTTAATTGTTTGGGTGGATAGAAGTATAACAGATGATTGCTTTTGTCAAGCCACCATTCATCGGGCGCATCCAGTTCTTCAAAAATATTTTCGACAAACCTGTCTTCCTTATGCATCTTGTTGGGGCGATTGTTTTGCCATCCTCCTTCCATCTGCAGTTCGCCATTGGCGTTAACACCGGTGATCCTGTAATGAAAGCCTCCCCATTCGTATGCATGCAATGCATGTATATAGCCGCCTTCGGGATGTTGCCAGCGTTTGATACGTTCCGGTGAAAGTGCATCTGCTGCCGTGCCGTGAAACACTCTTGCTGCAGAATCGTAGTTGGGATAACGTGCCAGCACCTGCAGCCTGTTGTTGATATATAACCGCTCAAATTCAATGCCGGCAGGAACTTCGGCCTGGTAAATGCCATCTTTGTAAGGCTTCCATGTTAACTGCATTTTCCTCCCTGCGCTGATGTTTACTTTTTCCTGGCCATATGCAGCAATCGTTAACGGCGCCTGCAAATCAGCAGCGTTGATAGAGATGGTTTCGTCAAGGTAATAGGTGCCTGCTCTTACCAGAACAGCAACATGATCTGTTTGTTTTTCAGCAACGGTTATTGCCTTTGAAATTGTTTTGAAAGGTTTGGTCTGCGAGCCGTTATTGTCATCATTTCCTGTAACCGATACGTACAGTTTTTGTTGTGCCTGCAATACCATCGCCGGAATAATGCACAAGAAAAGCAGGGTGTATTTTTTCATATTATGTTGCTGATTGGCCTGTTAAAAATAATAAGCCTGCCTGCAAATACAGGCAGGTTACAAACTAACTGCTGATTATTGATAGGTAGGGTTTTGCGGAATATTGTTGTTGGTAATTTCATTGTCCGGAATATACCAGGTGTTGTTATAGTCACCAATCGGGTGCACCAGGTCTGTGCCACGCAGTGTTTGAATACGATTGAGTGTACCGGTGCGTTTTAAATCAAACCAGGTACTTCCTTCTTCGTGCAGTTCCCATTTGCGTTCCATCAGCACTGCATTTCTGAATTGATCTTTTGATAAACCGGTAAGATCCGGCACCTGTGTGGTATTGCTTTTATCAATCCTTGCCCTACCCCTTATTTTGTTGATGTACTGGTATGCATTGGCCGGTCCGTTTGTTTCATTTTCTGCTTCTGCCGCTATTAAATACATTTCACCCAGGCGGAGAAAGGGAATGGTATAAGCGTTGATTACACCGGATGGCAGCGTGCCTGCATCTGTTATGGCATTGTTGACGAACTTTTGAAAGAACGGCGCCAGCGTATTACCATTGGGGCCAACATATGCCTGGTTAATACCCCAGGCTTTGCGCTGGTCGCCATTGGAAAAGCTGTTGATAAACCATGTGGCAGGTAAAATAATCGGTACAAAACCGGTTGCGGTGCTGCTGATGCCCTGCAGCGAATTGCCGCCAATATCAACTTTGAAAGTTTGTTCCCATATACTTTCCGTGGTGTAGGTGGTGTTGTGAAATATTTTTGAATAATCCTCTACAAGCTGATAGCGTCCGGAGTTGATTACTTTCAATGCTTCCTCTTTTGCCTGCTGGTAGTATTGCGTTTGCTTCAACGGGTTACCGGCCATGGTGAGGTAAACTTTAGCAAGCAGGGCAGACGCTGCCAGTTTATAAACCCTTCCTGTTTGTGGTGCGGCATCGGGCAGGTTGGCTTCAGCAAATGTGAGGTCGTCAAGTATCAGTTTATATACTTCTTCCTGGGTAGACCGGTTAAGTTGAGCCTGGCTGTAATCTGTAAGCGGCTCGGTGCGGAGAGGTATATCACCATAAAATTGCACCAGTTGAAAATAGGCAAATGCACGAAGGAATTTAGCTTCGGCGGTAAACGCATTTTTCTGTGCATCAGGTATGGTTGCATTGGTGAGATAACTCAGTATAAAGTTGGCATTTTTAACGATGCCATAATCATTCGACCATTCACCGCGAACATTGTAAAAGAAAGGCTGATGATTGTTCTGGTAAGTTGGCAGCGCCTGTTCAAAGGAAGCAGAAGGGGCGCCACAGATATCACTGAACATTTCCCGCATCATCATGCTGTTGCCGCCATATAAACCGCCCAGTGATGAATACACACCTTTCACCACCTGTTCGTAACTGTCGGGGTTTGTAAAGAAAGAGTTAGGGCTAACAAAAGTGCGTGGTTGTTCCTCAAGGTCTTTTTTGCAGCTCTGCAAAATCAGCACAAAGCTAAGTAAGAATATATAAATGGAATGTGTTTTCATTACGTTGAGTTGATGCGTTTAGAAATTAACTTTTAAACCTGCGGTGAGCGATTTCATGGAAGGATAGTTTCCCCTGTCCCAGCCATTTACCGTAGCTGCGCTCCAGGATACTTCAGGATCATAACCCGAGTATTTGGTAATGGTGATGAAATTTTGCGCACTGACATATAAATTGATCGCCGATACCCGGAGCGCCTTCAGTACACCGGGAGAAAAATTGTATCCCAGCGTGATATCCCGAAGCTTGATATATGACCCGTTTTCCACCCATAAACTGTTGGCATAATCACGTATTGAACTGCCGCTGTTTTTAGATGGTTTATCAACACTGTTACTGCTGCCTGCACCCTGCCAGCGTTCATCAAACGCCTCTTTGGAAGGAGCCCAGCTGCCGTTCATGGTGATGTTGTACTTTCTGAACTCGTTTACGATATCATTGCCATAAGAACCCACAAACAGCAGGGATAGCTGGAAGTTTTTATAACTGATACTGTTGTTAAAACCAAAGGTGAATTTGGGTTCAAGATGGGTTAAGGTACTTCTGTCGTTACCATCAACCACACCATCGCCATTCATATCCCAAAACTTATAATCGCCGGCACGTTTGGTAGGCTCTCCATTCTTTACCGCTTCCTCATCGCTTTGATAAATACCAGTTACCTTATAACCATATAGCTGACCCATTGATTGCCCAACGATGGTCGGGAACCAGTTGCCTCCTGCACCCAGCTCTTTATAAAGAACAGGTTTGCCGGTTGCATCGTTTTCCAGTTGCAGTACTTTGGTAGCGTTGTGCGAGAAGTTTAATACAGAGGTCCACTTAACAACGCCTGTAGTATTTACGGTAGCAAGCTGAATTTCATAACCACGGTTTTGCACGGCTCCGAAGTTTTGCAATACAGAGCTAAAGCCTGATGAGGTGGCAAGGCCTACATTCAGCAAAAGATCAACGGTTTTCTTATTGTAGTAGTCAAAGGTTAATTGAACACGGTCTTTGAACAGGCCCAGGTCAAGGCCCAGGTCGAGTTGTTTGGTGGTTTCCCATTTAAGGTTGCTGTATGCAAGAGAGCCCTGCACGTAGGCAATATTGATGGCGTTATCGAAAATCGTATTCACATTCGATAGCCTTGCCAGTGTTTGATAATTGCCGATTGCCTGGTTTCCTGATAAACCATAGCTGGCCCTGAGCTTGAGGTTAGAAACGACCGCGATGTCTTTCATAAAAGCTTCTTCAGACATACGCCATGCTACAGCGCCTGATGGAAAGAAAGCGTATTTGTTGTTTTCCGCAAAACGCGATGAACCATCATACCTGCCGGTGACGGTAGCAAAATATTTTCCATCATAATTATAATTGAAGCGGCCCAGGTAAGAGATGAGCTTGCTATCACTAAAGCCAGTACCGGGTATGGCCGCTGTTGTTGCTGCGCCGATATTGTTGTTTTGAAAAGCATCGGTAATAAACGTAACACCGGTGCCGCTGTTCAGGTTTTCTGCCTTGCTATACTGGTAGGTAGCTCCGCCCAATGCATCGATATTGTGTTTTCCGAAGTTTTTGGCATACGTAAGCAAATCTTCTGTAACAAAAGTTGTTGAATTGGAATAGTTTTTAGAGGCTTTGCCACCCGGTTGCCCGATGCTGATGATAGAGGGTGCATAGTAGTCGCTCTTGTTGAAGCCTGCATCTACTCCTGCGTTCAGTCTCACTTTAAGTCCGGGTATTATTTCATAGGTTAAGCCCGTATTCCCGATGATACGGATGTTGCTGGTGGGATTATACAGCGCATTCGAGATGCCCACCGGGTTTGTTTCACCCCATGATACACCCGTGAATTTTGTATAGTTACCCGCTGCATCATATACACCCTGCGTTGGCGGAATCACCATAGTGGTAAACGGAATGCCACCGCCTCCGTCCGCACCCGCATATACAGCCTGCCTGTAGATGGAATTTTGCAGCGAAAGGCTGGTATTGATGCTGAGCTTATCGCTGATGGTATTACTAACGTTTGCCCGGAAAGAGAGCCTTTTAAAATTTGAATTGGTGATAATACCATCCTGATCATAATAACCAAAAGAAGTGTAGTATTTGGTAGAAGCACTTCCGCCTGATATCGAGATGTCGTGATTTTGCACGGTTGCATGCCGGTATACCAAATCCTGCCAGTCTGTGCCCTTGCCTGCAAGCGAATCCAGTTGCGCATCAGTCCATGGCAGAGGTTGCGGTGTTTGATTCACACCGGATGCGTTGTCATTCGTAACCGCTTCATTCTGTAGTTGGGCAAATTCCTGTGCGTTTACCAGTTCCTTTTTCTTGCGCAGGCTTTGTACACCCACGTAACCGTTATACGCAACCTGTGTTTTACCTTGTTTCCCTTTTTTAGTAGTGATCATAATCACACCATTGGCGCCCCTTGACCCATAGATGGCTGTAGAAGATGCATCTTTCAGCACTTCTATTCTTTCTATGTCATCGGGGTTCAGTTGCGCACTTAAGCCATCCAGCGGAAGACCATCCACCACATATAAAGGCGCATTGCCACCGTTGATGGAATTGGTGCCCCTTATCTTGATGATCATGCTTTCGCCCGGTTGGCCGGATGACTGGTTTACCTGCACGCCTGCTGCCATGCCCTGCAGCGCCTGTGCCACGTTGGATACCGCTTTTACCTGTGTAACCTTGTCTGATGACACCGATGAAACGGCGCCTGTTAAGTCTGATTTTCTTACCGTACCATAACCTACCACTACGGTTTCATTCAGGGCATTGGCCTCAGCCTGAAGAGAAGCATCCAGTGTATAATTCTGGCCAGATACGATGATCTTTTTCTCGTAAGCCGTATAACCTACATAGCTTACCAGCAAGGTGTATGTACCATCTTCCACATTGCTGATCACAAACAAACCTCTGGCATCTGTAGCAGCACCACGATTACCTGGTTTCAGTATTACACTGGCACCTTCCACAGGAGTTCCTTTTTCATCTGTTACCGTACCGCTTACCTGGTGCGGAGGTGGCGGCGTGGCGCTTTGCAGTACAAGCGGTTCAGCCGGAAGCCTGGGCCTATCTTTTAGCACAATTACCTTGTACTTGATTTCATAAGTAAACGGCTGTTCTTTAAAACAATAGTCCAGTGCCTGTTGCAAAGGCATGTCTTTAACATCGATGCTTACCGGCCTTGCTTGCTTTATGAGCGCCGGATCATATACAAAGGCATAGCCCGTTTGATCTTTGATAAGATCGAACACTTTTTCAAGGGAAATGTTTTTTCCTTTTACAGAGATTTTTTGCGCATATGTTTTTGCACTTACCTGTAATGTGGCAATTAAAATAAGGCATGCGGTTAATTTCATGATCAACAGCGTTTTGGTAAGCAAAGACACACGGGGTTCCGGGACTTTGCCATAGACAAGCAGTTCCATACTTTTGTAATGTTTGGGTTTAAAAATGTTTTGTAGTCTCTTCTTCTAAATGGTGACGCAAAATGGGTTTGCCCAAATATTGGCCGGGAGTGTTGCAAGCGCTTCCGGTTTTATTTTGCAAACACCGGAATAATCAGGTTTTCATCAGCAGATTGTTTTATAAAGTATTACAATAAACAATGTTGTTCGCTAGTTTGCGATGGTTATGATTTTATTACCGGATACTTCAAAACGTACCTTGCCTGTAGTGGATAATACATCCAGCAGTTGCTGTATATCATCCTTCTTTGGCACCACTCCGGAAAGATTAATGTTTGATACATCTCCGCGGTATTCAACTTCTACATCATACCAACGCGACATCTGACGCATGATATTTTTTATATTGGAAGCGGTAAAGCGAAACTCTCCGTTCTTCCACGCAAGCACTTCTTTCAGATCGGCTTCAGCAACTTTAATATGTGTCTCTTTATTTTTTATTGCAGCCTGTTGCCCGGGTTTGATCAATACTTTTTCCAAATTGTTGGAAGCCTCAACAGAGCCTTCTGTAAGCGTGGTTTTAATCATTTCCTCGTCTTCATAATTCATGATATTAAACCTGGTGCCCAGCACATTCACCTTCATCCCGGTTGAAGATCCCCTGTTGGCCAGCACGGTAAATGGTTTGCGTTTGCCATTGCTCAGCGTAATGTGGGCTACTTCAAAATAAGCTTCTCCCTGTAAGGTTACTTCACGGCCGTCAGCCGCAAAAGTTGTAGGGAAAGTGAGCGCCGATGCTGAATTGATCCATACCGCCGTGCCATCAGGTAATGTTACCTGGTACTGGCCTCCGCGTGGCGTACGGATCGTATTGTAAGTTGGTTTGCCGTTGCCTGTAATATCACCGTTTTTATAAGCAAGCTGACCATTGTTGAGTTTGATAATTTTTGTATTGCCCTGCTGACTGATGGCGCCATTGGCAAGGCTATCCAGCGTTATTACGGAACCATCTGCCAGGGTAAGTGTTGCTTTGTTATCGCCTGGTTTGATGGGCTTGTGTAGCTTTACATTTTCTGCAGCAACTAATAACGTATCAGGCTGCCGTGTAGACAGGTAATAGCTTGCTCCACCAATAGCAATCACTAATACAGCCGCGGCTGCTAACCATTTTTTTTTAATGATTGAATTAGAGCGGATCGCTTTCGCTTCCGGGCGGATGGTTTGCTGTAACCGTTGTGCAATACGTTTCTCCAGTTGTTCGTATAGTCTTTTATTTGTTGTGTTTATTTCTACTTCTTCATCGTTAAAATGATGGTACCAGTTGTTCACCAGTTTTATTTCTTCAGCACTGGCAGTGCCGGCAAGGTAGTGTTCAATCGCCTTTTCCAGTGGGCTCATATAAGCGGTTATAATAGTAAGTGTATCGTGAAAAGAAAATCACCTACGCATAATCAAAAAAAATAAAAAAGAATTTTTATACCAGGAGGAAAGAGCTGGTCAGCATAAAACAGATAGCATATTAAAAAGTATATGCTTCATCTTTAACCTTAAATGTGTAAGGGCTTTATGTAGTTGGTTGTCTACTGTTTTTGGACTGATGTGCAGCGACTGTGCAATCTGGCGGGTACTCATTCCCTGTTCGCGGCTGCACCTGAATATAAGGCGGCATTTTTCGGGCAGTTGATTTATTTCTTCCTGTACCATTGCCAGAATGCGGCGGTAATGTACACTGTCTTCTTCTGCCATTGCAGGTATATAAAGCGCCGTAGTTTGTGATTGATATTTTCTTGCATGTGCCTGCTTTTTTACCTGGGCAAGCACCATATATTTTACTGCCGTAGCCAAATAGTTTTCCAGCGAATCCACCTTTACGGTGTGCCGGTTTTTCCAGAGGCTTGCAAAAACATCATGCACAATATCCTCTGCTGTTGGTATTTCTTTTAACCGGTTATAAGCTATTGCAAAAAGCGTCTGCCAGAAACGCTGGTATAATTCAGTAAATGCCCGCTCATTGTCCTGCGACAACAGTTGCATTAATTCCTCATTGGTAGATGAGTGTTTCATTGGCATGCTAAAAAGACGAATCAATTAAGTGAGCAGTAGTTAAGCTGTTATGCTAAGGTAGAAGGTTTCCTGTCGCTATACTTATTCAATATTAGCAATTTTAGGTAGAAATTTCACAGTTCAAAAACATCATACAACAGCAACCGTTTGCATGCCCTGGCAAATCGTTCATCCACATGATGATATATGTTTGGACAGTAGCAAAAATTAAAATAGCTTAACGCCTTTTAAAGCCAACCTTCTCAAATATGAAAAAAACACTTGCCTTTGCTTTCCTGTTCCTGCTTACCGGTTATTGTTTTGCCAATCTTCGTCTGCCAAGGGTTATTGGTAATAATATGGTGTTGCAGCAAAACGCTGCGGTAAAACTGTGGGGCTGGGCATCACCATCAGAAAAGATTTTTATTACAACTTCATGGAACAATAGAACAGATTCAGTAAAAGCAACCAGGGATGCCAACTGGCAACTGGAACTGCAAACACCCGCTGCCGGCGGTCCGTATACCATTACGCTGAAAGGAAACAATACGATTGAGTTAACCAATGTAATGATAGGGGAAGTATGGGTATGCAGTGGTCAATCAAATATGGAATGGAGCTATCTGCAGGGTTTGAAAGATATTAAGGATGAATTACCGCAGGCTTACAATACCAACATCCGCCTGTTTAATATTCCTAAAACAACTTCGCAAACTCCGCAGGATGATTGTAATGCAGAATGGGCTGTATGCGATAGCAACACCCTGAAGGCTTTTAGCGCGGTTGGATATTTCTTTGGCAAAAAATTAAATAAGGACCTGAATGTTCCGATCGGGCTGATAAACAGCAACTGGGGCGGTACACCGGCCGAAGTATGGACACCTGAAGAAGCCGTTGACAGTAACCCCACATTAAAAGAAGCGGCTGCAAAATTAACACCTGCCGATTGGTGGCCACACTTGCCGGCACGTACCTACAATGCCATGATTGCACCCCTTACAAATTATAACATCGCCGGCGCCATCTGGTACCAGGGAGAAAGCAACACCAATACGGCTTCTACTTACAGCCAGTTGCTTAACACGATGATTGATAGCTGGCGTAAAGCATGGAACAAAGACCTGCCGTTTTATTATGTACAGATCGCCCCGTTTAAGTATGGTAACAAAAACATCGGCGCCTTGCTGCGTGAAGCACAAACAAAGAGTTTAAATCATCCCAATGTAGGTATGGCGGTTATATCAGACCTGGTAGATGATACCACGAATATCCATCCTGCCAATAAGCGTGATGTTGGTTTAAGGCTGGCCAACTGGGCACTCGGGCAAACATATCATAAGGAAGGGATTACTTATAAAAGCCCGATGTATAAAAGCATGTCTGTAAATAAAGACAGGATTGAAATTGAGTTTGAGGATACAGGAACCGGCTTAATGGCAAAAGATAAAAAGATCACCGAGCTTTATATTGCAGGAGATGATAAGATATTTTATCCCGCAGAAGCGAAAATTGATAACGGCAAACTCGTGGTATGGAGCAAACAGGTAAAACAACCTGCCGCGGTAAGATACCAGTTCAGCAACGCCGGTATAGGCAACCTGTTTGGTAAAGAAGGTTTGCCGGTAGCCCCGTTCAGAACCGATAGCTGGGAAGTAGATACGGCTAAATTATAAATAGTCTGGTAACTAAAAGATCAGGTCCACCGGCAAATGCTGGTGGATTTTTGTCAGGTATTTGTACTAAAAGGGAACTGTAATTGTATTTGCGGTTTTATTATGCCAGTACCGAAGCAGCAGCGATATTGTGTCCCTTATCTTCAGGCAGTTTGCTATCTTGTTTGTTGTAAAATGGTATTACCAATCAGTACTATTGCCAGCGCTTTAACTTTATCCGCAATATAAATTTCAATGAAAAATTGTGCCACACAACCTGGTAAAACATCTGTTATAAAACACTTGTTTGCCATCGCCATTCTACTTTGTGTTGTAACCACTGCTTATACACAAGAAAGTGAAATAGATTCCATTCAATGGAAACAGGAGATACTGGTGAACGATGAACCGGTATTCACTGATCCGGGAGCTGTTCCTGAAGCAGGCGGTACAAAACCACGTCGTCACGGTATATATGGCTCACAGTATTGCCGTTTGCTGCAACTGAAAAATGGTAGCTGGCTTGCAGGTTATACGATATCAAGAAATAATGGTTACCATAATGATCCGAAAGGCGGCCTTGAATTACAGTTTTCCCGAAGCGATGATCATTGCAGAACCTGGAAGAAAGTAAGTATTCTTTCCGATCCGGGAAGGGATATGGATAATGCCCAGATGATTGGTTTAAAAGATGGTACGGTATTGCTGGCCTGCCGCTCAGTTAGATGGCAGGAATCCTATGCGTTGCCTGTATATAAAAGTACCGATCAAGGCAAAACCTGGACAAAACTTAGCATTATTGATGAAACGCATGGTAAGCCCGGTGAATTAGGTAAACCAGACAAAGGTATATACGAACCACACTTTTATTTACTGGATGATGGACGCTTGGCAGTAATGTATGCCAATGAAAAACATGTTGTTGAAAATCCATCATACAGTCAAATCATTTCTGAAAAAATATCGGCCGACCAGGGTAAAACCTGGGGTGAAGAAATATGGGTGGCGCATACGCCAGGACAAAGTTCATCCAGGCCCGGCATGCCTGTCTGGACCAAAATGAACAATGGTAAGTTCATGGTAGTGTACGAAGTATGCGGCCCGGAAGGCTGTAATATCTATTGCAAAACAAGCACCGACGGATTTAACTGGCCCGTTGGTCTTGGTAATAAAATAGCTGATCAGCTCGGAGGTCCTTATCTTCTTTCTTTAAAAAGCGGCAGGCTGGTTGTTACATCCAATTCCAGCCAGGTATCTCTAAGTAATGATTTTGGCAGTACCTGGAAAACGATTAACATGGCCTGGCAAAAAACATTATGGCCCTCACTCTATGAAATCCGTGAGAACGAGATTGGGGCTGTTAACTCCGTTAAACGCTCCCAGGGCGGTAATAATATTCAAGTGAGGATAGGAGAGATAAGGTAGCATAACAAATAAACTCCTTTTAGCTATTCACGTTAAAATCTTAATAAGGTTGAATGAACAAAATGAACAGAAAAATGCGCCTTGTATTTAAGGCCGGGTTTACATGGAACAATATTTTTGAGGATGTAATTTTTACTCAAAAATTTAGTGATTGTCCCGGCTTTTCAAGGCAGGGAATTTTTTTAGGACAGATGGCTAAAAACGCAACGATGTAACCCGGAGCATTTTGTTTCTTCTTTGAAAATTTGTTTTGACCATATGGCTTATCATTTATACCTGCCATATGATGTTTTAATTTGCCGATACAAGAAATTAATGCAATTCAAAAAATAATAAGGGCATAAACCGGCAAAATGCCGTTACTACTCAATCGGGTAAATTAAATATTGTTTTACAGTACATGAGTGTTTTTGCACTTCCTAATCCCGATTATTGTAATTATCTTGTTCGCAACCGAAACTATTGAATGCTGATGAAACCCTTCTTGAGTCTTTTGACCCTAGTGTTCTTTTTGCCCAGCCTTAATGCCCAGGAAATTAAAACTTCCGGAAGTACGACTTTTTGTGCGGGTGGAAGTGTGACATTGCAGGCGCCTGATGCTAACAGTTATCAATGGCTGAAAGACGGAACCATCGTTAATGGACAAAGAAATAAGTCTTATACGGTTTCTTTGAGCGGTAGCTATGCAGTAATACTGATTACTGGAGAAAAGAAGGATACAACGAAAGAGGTTATAGTAAAAGTAAACCCCAACCCGACCGCAAATTTCTCATTTGCCGATAACCAGTGCTCAAGCTCTCCTATTCAGTTTACCAACCAGTCCACGGGAACTGGCTTAAAATATACCTGGGATTTTGGCGATGCGCAGAGTAGTAGCAATACCAGTAATCAGGAAAATCCTGTCCATCGTTTTGTTGGGAATAACCGGGGTGATCAGTCATTTAGTGTAAAGCTGATCATTACCACTGCGGATGGTTGTACAGATCAGGTGACCAAAACAGTAAGAATAAAAAAGCCCTATGCATTACTGGATGGGACCGGTGCCGTTGAATTTAATAATCAAAACTATTTCTCTCAGTGTTATACGGTAGCCTCTGATTTTGATTTCACTTACAGTGGAAGTGGTAATAACCTGTATAAAATTATTTGGGGAGATGGTAAACCGGATTATTCGGGCTCTGCGCTTTCCACAACTTCTCACAACTATGATGTAGGTATCTATAATTTGAAATTTATTGTAGGAGGCGGGGCTTGTTCTGATACCGCCAACTATAAGGTTTTTGTAGGAAGCAATCCTGGTGGTTCTATTAGTAACCCGTCAAGTACCCAGGGTTGCACCGGTCAGACCTTTCTGCTGCCATTCGCCAATGCAAAAGACAATCCACTTGGAACTATCTATACCGTATCTGTAAATGATGGCTCGCCAACTGATGTGTTTTACCAGCCGGTACCGGAGAATTATGCGCATACCTTTAACAAAACAAGCTGTGGAACCGGAAACAACTTTTTCACCGTTTCTTATACCATCTCCAATCCATGTGGTATTGTGCCGGGCACCATTAGCGGTATAGGCATCTCTCAAAAACCGACAGCCAATTTTTCCCTGTCAAAGGATACTACTTGTGTAGGTAAAGATGTAGTACTGGATAATACAAGCTCGGAAGTAAAGATTGTTTCCAGCCTTGGGCAATGCTCTAATGGTAAAAGCGTATGGAAGATCAGTCCGGCGACAGGATGGACTGTTGTGCGTGGTAATCTGGGCGATGATAAAGGCGGAAATATAATTACCAATTGGACGTCCTCTCAGGACCCTGTAACGATTCGATTCAACACACCCGGACAATACAGCATAAAATTAAAACTGGCAGGAAACCAGACCTGCGGTATGGACTCATTAACCAAACAGATTTGCGTGAATCCGGAACCGACCGCCAGCTTTACGATGGACAAACCATCCGGTTGTTCTCCGTTAACAACGGCGATGACAACTACAACCAACACCCTGAACTGCGGTACTTACAGCTATCTCTGGAGCGTAGCTTACCAGCCGGCGGGTGGATGTGATCCGAATGATGGAAAAGTGATCTATGGTAATGGCACAAATGAGCATTCAAAACAACCCGTCATGCTGTTTAATAGCCCGGGTACTTACACCATTAGTCTAACGGTTACCGCTCCTGATGGTAGTTGCACCTACACGACAGCTTCGCAAACAATAACGGTAAGCGGTAAACCAGTGCTAGGCGCAATCAATGTACCTGATATTCTTTGCCAGGGTACAATTGTAAGCCCTGCTGTAAGTGCTACCTGTAACATGACCGGGGCTACCTGGAGCTGGAACTTTGGTACAGGTACCCCTGCAACAAGCACACAGCAGATTCCAGGACAAATCGCTTTTCCCTCACTCGGTACAACGGCCATTAATGTATCTGTGAGCAACAGTTGCGGAACTTCTTCTCAGGTAAGTAAATCCTTTCTTGTCAACCCAGGACCAAAAGTAGAAGCTCCGAAAGACAGTGTGTATTGTGCAGGAAGCAAAAGCGGTGATTTTCATTTGACATCCTCCCAGCCAGGCATTACTGTTACCTGGACTAATAATAATACAGCAGTTGGGCTTGGCAGCAGCGGTTCCGGCGATATACCTTCCTTCACAACGGTTAATAATGGAGCTGCACCACTTGTTGCGGTTATTACGGTAAGTGCCTCATTGAATGGCTGCACTGCTTCTGCAACTTTTAGTATTACAGTCAATCCACAACCGGGACAGCCTGCTGTAACAACTCCTGTACATTACTGCCAGGGAGAAACTGCTGTTTCACTGGAAGCTGTTGCAGGAACAGGCAGTACCCTTACCTGGTTCGCACAGCCATCAGGTGGAGCCGGGACTGCAACAGCACCTATCCCGATAACCACATCGATTGGCTCAACCGATTACTATGTGAGCCAGCAAAATAATTATGGTTGCATTAGCGCACGAACACTTATAAAAGTAACTGTAGACGCGGTTCCCGTTCCAACACTTGCGGGTTCTGTGAATCCGGCCACCTGTGCGTCAGCTTCCGGAAGTATCACCCTCGCCGGTTTAAATCCTTCCACCGTCTACAACATCAGCTATCATAAGAATGGTAACCCGGTGACAGCGAGCCTGAGCAGTTCTGGCACAGGTTCGATCATCCTGTCATCACTAACCGCAGGAACCTACGATCAGATCATCGTTACAATAAACGGATGTAGTTCGAAACCGCTCGGGCCGGTGGCACTTGTGGATCCTACACCGCCGGCATCCCCTGTTCCAACCGCTGTAAATGCGCTATGCAGCGGGAACACGCTCCAGCTTAAAGCGAATCCCGTTGCCACCGGAACAGCTACCTTCCACTGGACGGGGCCTGATGGTTTCAGCAGTGACCTGGAGAATCCTTCATTTACCACAGGGGTCAATTCCGGTGGCAGCTATCTGGTAACGACGACAATTGATAACTGTACTTCTGCGGCCGGAAAAGTGGATGTGATTGTAAACCCTACGCCCGCACTACCGGTATTGAGCGGTGCAAGCCCCATTTGTGAGCATGAGTCGTTGAACATTACGGCCTTGCCTTACGCAGATCCGGTGACCTACGCATGGACCGGACCTGGCGGATTTAAAGCGACTACCGAAACAATCGATCGCCCAAATGCAGTTCCAACAATGTCAGGCGACTATACCCTTGTCGTCACTTCAGGAAAGGATTGTCCTTCTCCTCAGGCTACCATCAATATCCTTGTGAATACGCAGCCATTAATAGGTACGGCATCCAAACAAAACCCGGCAAATTGCGGGAGCGCCACAGGTTCGATTAGCTTAAGCGGCCTTCTTGCAGGTACAGGCTATACCGTCAGCTATAACAGCGTTGCCGGTCCACAAACAGGAACGTTAACAACAGATGCAAACGGAACGCTCCTTATTGGAGGTCTTACATCTGGTATATACAAAGACGTAGCGGTGATCCTTAAAGGTTGTAAGTCACCGCTGGTTGGACCATTTACCCTGGTAGACCCGGATCCTCCTGCGTCCCCAACTGTGCAAAGTAATAGCCCGGTTTGTGCAGGAACAACATTGACGCTCACTGCAGCTTCAGGGGTTGCGGATGCAATATTTAACTGGACAGGGCCGGCAGGATTTACCGCCAACGACAATACCACATCCATCAGCAATGTAGGGTTGGATGCTTCCGGAACGTACTATGTAACGGTAACCACACATGCATGCACCTCACAACCGGCAGCATTACCGGTAATTGTGATCGAAGTGCCGGAAGTGCCATCGGCAGTGGCCAACACACCTGTTTGTGATGGAGGGATGCTATCCCTCATGGCAGCGACCAAAACAGAAGGAACAATCACTTATAGCTGGACCGGGCCAGCGGGTTTTAAAAGCAATGAACAAAGCCCGAAAATAGATCCTGCTTGGGCGGCAAATGCAGGTACTTACTCTGTAACTGCAAGCAATCGGGGTTGTATTTCAAGAGGTGTTGGTTCCGTAGATGTTGTCGTAAAACCTACGGCCGAAATCAGCAAGGTTTCCAAAGCAGATCCGACCAGTTGCGGCTCTTTTACCGGTGTGATCACGCTGGAACATTTCGAAAACGCAACGCCTTACCTGGTAGAATATACCTTCAACGGCGGCGGCGCTAAAACCATCCCGTTAAACAGTAACCCGGTGGGTGCGATTATTCTGCCAGATCTGCCCGCCGGCATCTATAGCAACATCCGCGTATTATTAGATGGCTGCCCTTCACAACCTGCAGGTCCTGTTACCCTGACAGACTTGCCTCCGCTGGCGCCATTCGCTGGTAGCAGCGGGCCAATCTGTGAAGGCAGTTCACTACAACTGAAAGCTTCCGTGGCTACTACTGACAATGTAACTTTTCTATGGGTTGGACCTGGTGGTTACAGCAGCAATGAACAAAATCCGGTGATACCGGTAACCACTGCAGCCAATAATGGCCAGTATGCGGTTAGGGCAACCGTTAATGGTTGCAGCGCCTCTTCTACGGTAGATGTGGTAGTCTCTGCATTATCAAAGGGCGGAATCACAGGTAATGATACCACGGTTTGTACAGGAACAAATGCTGGTGTAATCACCCTGTCCGGGCAGGTAGGGGCCGTTAATCACTGGGAATATGCAACAGATGCCGCCGGATCCTGGGCGCTGCTCAACAATACTACCGGCACACAACCATATCGTAACCTGACAGGAACAACATTTTACCGCGCAGTTGTTCAAAACGGCGTATGCCCTCAGGTGAATTCGGCGCCTTCCAAAATCAGTGTGATCAATTCTGTAGGGTTGGTCGATGCCGGGGCTGATCGGCTGATCTGTAATCAATCTTCGATCACCCTGAACGGCAGCACTCCAATAGTTGGTGCGGGCGTGTGGACACAACTCTCCGGCCCTTCTGTAACCATCACTCCGCCAACTGATCCCAACTCCGCAGTGACAGGATTAAGTGCCGGGCAAACTTATACCTTCCGCTGGCAGGTAAACGGCCCTCCGGGTTGCGGTAGTGCAGCAGATGCCGTGACCATTATCAACCGCCCTGATGTTACAAAAGCTACGGTAAATCCCGATCAGGGAATCTGTGATTTTCCTGCAGTCAATAAAGTCAGCTTAACTGGTAATTCCACGCAGACTGCATTTGAAACAGGGGCTTGGTCAATCATCAGTCAACCACCTGGAAGTAGCGGACAAATCGCGGATCCGGGTAGCCCCGTAACAAGCTTTACTGCCAGTACACCTGGTCAATATATGCTGCAATGGTCTATTAAAGACGATGCTGCGGGCTGTGTGCCGTCTGTTGCCTCAACGCTGGTTGATATCAGGCCAAAGCCGGATGCAGCCTTTAGTACCAGCACTATCCGGTTGTGCGAAGGACAGGCAGTCACCGTTACCAATAAATCACAACATGCGGACACCTATACCTGGCTTTGGGGTGATGGAACAACCGCAGGCTTTCTCCAGGGTAGTCACACATATAGCAATGCCGGTGATTTCACTATCACCCTGGTCGCCGAAGAGAATGTATTGAATGCGCATTGTACGGATACGGCACGATCGGCATTAGTTCATGTAGGGGCGTCTCCTGGAGCTGAGATCAGTGTATCGCCGGGTATCATCATTACCCAGCCAAAACGAACTTTCGATTTTACAGATGCAAGTGCTTCCGTACCCGAAAAGTCCTGGTTATGGAAAATGGGAGACCGTTCAGGGCAAACCCGTTCCGGTGAAAGCATCAGCTATACTTATGCAGACCCAGGGCGCTATCTCGTGCAACTACTGACAACCGATAATACCACTGGTTGTACCAGTACCGATACAATGACAGTGACGATTGAATTTGTGCCGGGATACCTGCAGGTACCTAATGCGATATGTCCTGGTTGTACATCTGCCGGACTAAGAAATTTTCTTCCATTGGGTAAAGGCTTAAGCTACTATCACCTGCGCATCTATAACAGTTGGGGTAAACAGGTATTTGAATCAACCGGCCTTAATGCAGATGGTTCACCTGCTCAGCCCTGGAATGCGCAGTTTAACAATACGGGAGTTACCCAGAATGTATATCGCTGGGAGATCGAAGCCAGGTTTATCAATGGATCGGAATGGAAAGGAATGCAGTATCCCAATCATGGAAAGCCTGTTAAATCAGGATTTATCACCGTTATCAAATAAGCAGATGCGAAACTTACTCCTTATATGTTTTCTTGCCGGCTGTACCGTTAGTGCGGTTGCACAGGATCCTGTTTTTTCCCAGGCCTTCCTGTCACCTCTCAACCTGAATCCTGCGGCGGCAGGAACCGGTGAATATGATCTGCGGATCAGCGGGATCTACCGGAGGAACTGGTGGTCGATCCCTTCCGGTATGAATTACATGGCCTTTTCTGTGGACAAGTTTCTGCCAGCCATTTCAAGCGGGGTGGGGGTAATGGCCACCCATTCAACGGAGGGATACCTGCAGAAAAACGGGTTTTATGGAATGTATTCGTACAATATCTGTAGTGGCAGCGATGATGCTTCAGAACCACCCCGCTGGTTCTTTAACGGCGGATTGCAGTTTGGTATGGCGCAACGTAGGATCGATTATAAAAACCTGGTATTTGCCGACCAGCTAAATACTGATGGGTATATCCCGGGTTTAGGTACGCAGGCAGATATTCCGAAGAATAATGGAAAATATATTCCTGACTTTGCTGCGGGGATGTTTTTTAACTACAGCTTCAGTAGTCAGAACAGGTTATTGATCGGCCTTGCAAACCATCATATCAACCAGCCCGATGAATCATTAACTTACACAGGTGACAGCATTCGCAGCGTATTGCCGCAACTCTGGACAAGCACCCTGCTATATACCCATACCAATGCCAATCAGAGTTGGTCTTATAGCCTTGGCGGGATCTATTACAGGCAGGCAAAGAACTCAAGTGTGCAAATAGGAGGAGAGGTTACTCAAAATGATTACGAGATAAGTCTGGGGCTTTGGTATCGCGGAAGCACCAATTTTCAAAATATCAATACGGTTGCTTTAACTGTTTCAATAAATCTGGTGGGCAACAGTGGCCGCAATGAAAAATTACGGGTAGGAGTGGGGCATGATTCTGAAGTAGGCAAGAAAGCTTATTCTTATTCTGCAGGTAGCTCAGAGATCGGTTTTGTCTGGGATAAAAGTACTTATGACCAACCGCAGGAAGATCCATGCAAGCCCAATGTCAATAGTTATATGTGCCCTGCGCCAAGGAGGTAACTTTTCTAATCAAATGTTGCTTGTGCTCTTTTGCCCAACCTTACAATGGTTTTATAACATCTTCAACACTTGACCAGTAAATTGATCAACAAGTCCAAACAGGTCGCTTTGATGATAAATGATATCATTCATGAACCTGCTCACGTGGAATCATGCAAAAAATAGATGCACTTTGGCTTCCCTTTCTATTTACGGTTCGCTTAAGTGCATAACAAAATGCCGCACTATCCAGCGCGGCATTTGGGAAATCTAAAGATCAGCTTTCGTTAAGATCTGCGTTTATAAATAGTACGGTTTCCTACCATCATTCCAATATTACAGGTCGCCATCCTATATAATAAGTTAGTTTCATCTGTAATAATGGTAAGAGAAACAGTAATTTATGTAAGCTGGTGTTCCATGTTATCATAGACTTTTACATCCGGCTTACTGGTTCAAAATTTTCATAAGCAAACTTATTGTTTGTACGGCTTCTCTTTTTTAGGAGGGGCTTTTATTCATTAAAATGATGAGTTATATTCAATAAATTTTAGCACATGAAAAACATTCCGCTATTGCGATTTCCGTTGTCTGCGATATTGCTTTTATATACATGCGTTATGGCCAACGCTCAGTCCATAGACTCACCGTCTGGTGTAGAGACAAAAGCGCCGAACAGCAACTATAAACCTGCTATGGACGGTCAGTACCGCGTTGCCGGAGCAAAGACAACCACACCATATAAAGCGGACAAGCTTGCTGAAAAAATTCGCAGCCCGTGGGCGATTGTCGCAATGCCGGATGGCAGGCTACTGATCACGCTCAAGGGCGGCGGCATGGAAATCAGGAATACAGACGGAAGTCTTGCGAAAAGTATCACTGGTTTTCCGGAAGTCCAGGATAGGGGACAGGGTGGTATGCTCGACGTTGCGCTTGACCCCGATTTCAAATCGAACAAGGTTATCTATTGGTCTTTTTCTGAAAAATATGAGCAGGGCAACCTGACCGCTGTAGCCAAAGGAATGTTGAATGAATCAAAGGGAACGATTGAAACCCCCACCGTTATTTTTCGTGCAACACCGGCAATTAATAGCAGTAATCATTTTGGCAGCCGGCTGGCTTTTGGACAGGATGGATATTTATATGTTTCTGCAGGGGAACGTGCTATCCCGGAAGGAAGGGCCAAGGCGCAATTATTGAATGCCGGCATGGGCAAAATTTTCAGGATAACAAAAGAAGGTAAACCTGCACCTGGCAATCCCTTTGAACATCAGCAGGATGCGATGCCTGAAATATATGCGTACGGTTTCCGCAATCCCCAGGGGCTGGCTTTTGATCCTTATACCCATGAACTTTGGGAAGGAGAATTTGGTCCCAGGGGTGGAGATGAAATTAACCTGATCAAACCTGGAAAGAATTACGGCTGGCCGGTAATCACTTACGGTATTGAGTACAGCGGAGAAAAAGTAGGTGATGGGATTCAGCAAAAAGAAGGACTTGAACAACCGGTGTATTACTGGGATCCGGTGATCTCACCCAGCGGTATCTGTTTTTATGAAGGGGAGGCGATCCCCGAATGGAAGGGTAATTTATTTATCGGTGGATTGAGCAGTATGCAACTTACCCGTCTCGTGTTAAAAGACAATAAAGTGATTGGAGAGGAAAGACTGCTGCAGGAAAAAAAGGAACGCTTCCGCGATGTGGTTTGCTTTAAAGAAATGCTGTATACTATAACCGATGTCGGAAATCTTTACCGTATCAGCAGGAAATGAGCCTGGTCAACAAGTTCTTTACGCTGCCGTGAGGATGGCTAATTTAGATATCTTAATGCCATGGTACCCGGAGGGATAGCCGGCCTGTGATCCTGATTGTTTCCATCTTAGTTGTTTTATGCTAAGATCACGAACTGGTGAGGTGCAAGCTTTAGCTGTACAAAATTGGCGGTGCCATCTGTTTGTACCACGACATTCCCGGATGCGCCATATAGAAAATGCAGAATGTCACCGGGTTGGTGATATGCCCTGTCTACAATCACATAATCTGTCCTCGGAAAAGAGGATACATTATAAGCGACAAGTATTTCCTGCCCGTATAACATGCGCGAGAACGCCAGGGTATAAGTATAACCATATGGCAGGTTGAAATGAATGCCATCCCCGGAAATCTCCCGGTAGTACATCCGCCCAAATCGCAGTGACGGATATTGTTTTACGATGCTGGCAATTGCACCAATGGCCTTATAGATAAAACAGTCTGTGTTGAGTAGATTTTTGCCCGGTATTCCTTTGTCGAACATTGCCTCCCTTATACCGTAGTCGCTGCCCCATCCGGCAAACCCCTGTTCAGTACCGTAGTAAATGCAGGGCGTGCCAAGGGCGCAAAGAATAAAACCTATCGCTGCTATGATCTGTTCATCATTACCCTCTGAAGCTATCCGACCTGATTGCCAGAAAATGTCATGGTTATCCACAAAACTGACAAGGTACCTGCCCAGCTCACCTCTATTGAGAGATTGATTCTCCTGACTGGCCAACCGGCTGAACAGGGAAGCAGGATCAGCTCTGCCTGTGATAACTGACCTTAATGGTCCTTTTAACGGGTCATTGTCTACTCCTTTGGCAAGACGGAAATCCAGTAAAGAATTTATACCATAAAATACCGTTTTCCCCTGGTCGTGATCCGATGTATTCGGACCAAGGTACCGCTGGTAGATCTCATCATCAGAATTAGCCAGTTCGCCGAACAAGAAAAAGTTTCGTTTACCCAGAGAGTAAGCATACTCTCTAACAGCCGAACTAAACCGTGCACAGGCCAGGGGATAAAAATGTTTGACAGCATCAACACGGAAACCGTCGATGTCAGCTTCTTTGATCCAGTAACAATGAGATTTGATCAGGATGTTGAGCAGTGCTGAACCGTCTGCAGTATCCTCGTTGTTGTAATCCTTCAAGTCTATCAAATCGCCTTCCAGATTTTCAGGGGAAACATCCCATTGCTGAATATTGCCTTTCTTGTGGTAAAGCTGCGCGTTGCGCAATTCTAGTGGTATAGGATAATCAGCACTCCGCCAGTCCCCAAACTCAAAAGGCTGGCCGGAGTAGGCTGGGCCGCCACCTTGAGAACGTCCCTTGTAATACCACGTATCTGCTGAATGGTTGATCACCACATCCAATATGATCCTGATAGGATAAGGCTTTCCGTCCTTTATGAAAGAATGGGCCGCCTGCACCAGGTCAACCAGGTCTTGTTTTGTTCCAAAATGCGGGTCAATATTTAAGTAATTGCGGATATGATAACCATGGTATCCCGTATCGGTATTTTCGAAAACGGGCGAGAGCCAAATTGCTGTACAGCCAAGGCCTGCTATATAATCCAGGTGGTTGGTGATGCCTTTGATTGTACCGCCGTAAAAGGTATCCCCATTGATATAAACCCCAAAAGTTCTTGCAGAGCCAGGCGTGGGATTTCTGTTGTCGTTATCATGAAAACGGTCTACCATTAAGAAGTAGATAAACTCTTCCCTCCATTCACGGTCGGTATTAAAATATGTCTTCCCGGGTATTGGTAACAGATCAATTTCCGCAAGATTGGTAAGTTGGCTCATCAGTGTAATTTACAACTTTGAAGTGCTGTCTGCAAGCGTGTTTTAACGGTTTAAAGCTTAACAGTGTATACAAAAGAAATACTCACTTGGCTATAACAAATCGGTGTGATGTCAATCGGGTAATAGTATACTGATTGGCATTGTAGTTTAGTCGGTATTGGATAATAGTAAACTAAAGATTCATTGACAGGCGATCAGGTTCATCCTTTAATATTAATGCCGGTATCTTTTCTCCAAAAACAATCCCTGCCAGTTTCAGAGATTGAAACTATTAGGATGCAGGAAATCAATACAGCATTTGACCGTTTGAAAAAAAGAGATGTGAAATACCGGTTTGTGATTAATATGAACTCTTTTACCTGATTACTTTTTTGAAGTTAATTCAACGTACTCCTGTATTCATTCGGCGTACATCCCACCTGTTGTTTAAAGAAACGGGTAAAATGCTGGGGATACCTGAATCCTAACTCGTAAGCAATTTCGCTGACGGATTTATTAAGATGAAGGATCTTCTCTTTCGCAAAATCGATAAGCCGGGCATGAATAAACTCCTGTGCTGTTTTTCCTGTTTCCTTTTTAATGAGATCACCAAAATAGTTGGCAGAAAGGTGAAGTTCGTTTGCAAAATACTTAACGGAGGGAATGCCTAAATCCTGTCCGCTGCCAGTAGTGAGATACGCATTTAATAAACTTTCAAACCTTTCCAGCGTTCCGGAGTTAACAACATCGCGGGTAATGAACTGGCGGTCATAGAACCGCTGGCAATAATTGAGGAATAGCTCGATGTTAGAAACAATCAGCTTTTTGCTGTGCTGATCAATAGAGTGCTTTAACTCGTACTCGATCTTTTTGAAACATTCGATGACAACATTTCTTTCCTGGGTAGAAATATGCAGCGCCTCATTGATGTCGTAAGAAAAGAAAGAGTAGTCCTGTATATGTTGTCCCAAGGGCGTTCCTTTGATGAGGTCCGGGTGAAACAATACCGCCCATCCCTCCGGTTTAAAAGTCTTCACCCCTGGTTGAATACCCATGATCTGGCCGGGCGCGATGAAGACCAGGGTGCCTTCCTGATAGTCATAGTGGCTGCGGCCGTACCTGAGCTCTCCGCATTTCACTTCTTTTAAATAGATCGCATACAAATCGAAATGAAAAGTTTGAGCCGGCATGGGTTGCGCAGTTGCCAGGTCTATGATGGTAATTAAAGGATGCAACGTGTCAACGCCACGCATGGTATTGTACTCCGTCACATTATCCAGTTTGATGATCTCACTCATCGCTGAAAGGTTTATAAAGTAAATGTAGAGAATAAAACATGCGTCTTTTTAAATGCCATTGCAGAACAGGAATAATGGTATGGAAATCCGTAAATAGGGTAGGAGTTGTCTATTCAGCCGAAAGTAGCTTTGCTTTAAATTCTTGTATATGAGAAAAAGATTATTAGGGAACAGTGGTCTTGAAGTGTCAGCCATTGGTTTCGGGTGCATGGGGCTGAATTTCTCTTACGGGCACTCATTGAATAAGGCGGATGCTATTGAGTTACTGCGTGCCGCTTACGAAAGGGGAGTTACTTTTTTTGATTCGGCAGAAGCTTATGGCCCATACGAAAATGAAGAAATTGTGGCCGAAGCGTTGGAACCTTTTAAAAATGAAGTCATCATTGCCACCAAATTCGGGTTTAACATCGTAGATGGAAAATTAAGTGGTGTCAACAGTCAGCCTGATCATATCCGTAAAGCGGTGGAAGGGTCTTTGAAAAGGTTAAAAACAGATTGCATCGATCTGCTTTACCAGCACCGGGTCGATCCAAATGTCCCGATCGAAGAAGTTGCCGGAACCATAAAGGACCTGATCGCAGAAGGGAAAGTAAAACATTTTGGTCTAAGCGAGGCAGGTGCACAAACCATTCGAAGAGCTCACGCGGTATTACCCGTTACTGCGCTGCAAAGTGAATATTCTTTATGGACGAGAAAACCTGAACAGGAGATTATTCCAACCATAGAAGAACTGGGCATCGGCATGGTGACCTACAGCCCGCTCGGCAAGGGATTTCTTACCGGCAAAATGGATGAACATTCAAAAATTGACGGGAATGATTTTCGCAAGCAATTACCTCGCTTTCAACCAGAGGCAATGAAGGCCAATCAACCATTAATTGACCTGCTGACTGAGGTGGCACAAGACAAAAACGCGACTCCTGCTCAGATAGCGCTTGCGTGGATCATGGCGCAGAAGCCCTGGATGGTACCCATTCCCGGTACCACCAAAATTCACCGCCTGGAGGAAAATTTAGGTGCAGCCGAAATTGTACTTTCAGCACAGGAATTAGTTACAATAAATGAAGCTGCTGCTGCAATCAGAATTGAAGGGAACCGCTATACGGATGCGTTGGAAAAAACGACTGGTCTTTAACGGAGACGCTTCAGGTACGAGATTGGTGAAGGATGTCAATCAGGTTCTTCTTCCTCTGTGAATCTATATAATAACCACGTTAAAAAACAAACTGATTTTTAGTGCTTCTTTAGAAGATGGAAAAGATCTTCAGATTTGGAAGTCTGCCGGAACTCCGCGAGGCACCGAATTATTGGAGGGAATCGTGCCCGATACCATTGGTGACATCCCTAGTAAAAATTATGCAACACTCAACAATGAGGTGTATTGATCGTCTCACAAACATCACAAGCTTTATAAATCTTACGGGTCAGTTGCTGGTACAACAGAGCTGATGAATTTTACCGGAAAAGACAATACGCTTCTCTGGTTAACTGCAACATCAGACCTGGTCTACTTTCATATCTGCGATTCCGTAAATAAAAAATATAATTTATGGAGAACAGATGGCATGACAAATGGAGCCATTAAATTGAAGACCGATGCTTTCCCTATTGATACATAAATGCTGCCCCGATTGCTTTTGACCGTACCTGGTTTTTTTCGCCGCAATTACTCTAAAGCCAAAGCGTTGGCATGTTTGTTTGCTTTTATTACTTAATCATCCTCGAAAATTCTACCACAAAAAAATACCGGTATTCTGTAAAAACAGTTTTACCGGTATTTGCCATCCTTGTTAATATTGACCGTGAAACAACCCGCAACAACCTACGGAACATTTTTTCTAAAGGTTGCAAATTAAAATGGCCTATTTTCTCAAAAGTGTAGCTGCAGTTGTTGACTGGCTCTCTACACTGAGATTCATACCCTTGCCGGATTGAATAATTTTATCTACCAGATCGCGCACTTTCATATTGTGTGTTACTAAAAGCGTTCCCGAATTATTGCTAAAATCGTCGCTGTTTACCGAACTTATACCTGTGATTTTTTCGATAGATGCAGCAAGCACAGACATTTGTTCGTATTTAATATTCCTGATAGTGATTTTAGTAGCGGGTACAGATGCAGCAGTTGCAACAGTATTCGTACTGTCTGGTACTACGTGCGGACCTATTGCAATTTCTTTAGCGGTAATTTCCTTACAGGGTTTGTCTTTGCTAAACATACCGGCAATACTTTTTCCTGCTTTAAAAACCTGTACGGCTGTGCCTGCGCTGCCGGCCAATCCGCTAACGGTGTTCGCTGCGCCACCTATTTTACTTATTGTGCCTAAAGAACTTACATTACCGCCACTTAGCACCCAGCCAGACCAGGCTGCATTGTTAACGTTGTTGCTAATATTGCTAAGATTGGTTAATGCTTCTGCTGCGTTAACCTTTGCTTTTTCATTTGGTCTTTGAATATTTTGTTGCACGGCTTCAATCGCATCTACCTCAAAGATGCCGGCTGCAAGCATTTCTGATAATTCGCAGGCATTTTTTACAGATTCCAGTTTTGGCTTAATTCCGGCGAGAAAAGAATACTGGCGTGCAACAGCAATAGTTGCCGGCTTTATTTTTTCCATTTCCTGCATGGTTGTAAAAATCATTTCTGTAAGTCCCTGCTTTGTTTTACCTGAGAAGTAAATTCTTTCCAGAAAATCAACTTTTTTCTCGGCAGTATCAGCGCTAATTCCATCCTTTCGCGGAGTGTATTTATATGCAAATGAAGTATTGCTCAATAGTAGTGCAACGAACCCGGTAATGACCAGTATTTTTCCGGATTTATTGCATGACAATACATGTACAATTGCACAAAGAGTGTTCGTATTCATCGTAGATGTTTTTGGTTGTTATAAATGATGTTGAAGAGCAGCGTTATTTTTTTGCTATTATGGCAAAGCTTGCATGCTGTATTTCAGATAATAAGGGGCTATTTAACCGGTTAACGCATTACTTGATACCTGCTCTTGCAAAATGTTTCAAGCTTATTCAAATATAGTTTGAGAAAATTGTGGTGAATGTCATTACGGTAACTACAAGATTGAAGTTTTTTAAAAACCGTACAGGTAAATCTTTCCGATTTTAAATTCATATTGTCTGAGGAATTTTTTAACCGGAGTAAGCTTAAAGAAGATAGCTTCTTATCCATTGCGCCTCTCCAGTTATGCCGGTATAAGGAAGATTCCATCTGTATACAACCTTCGCCAAAATCATGCTCTAAGGGAAGAAAGAAAAAATGACTGTTGGATTCCAGCGGGCATTAAAAATAAGATACTTAAAACCAATACTTTTTAAGCTTCGATTTATTCCACAAAGTTAGCCAGTCATCCTGCATATGGGTATGCCCTGCACCACACAGCATGTACACGAAGCTTATATAAAATATTGTTCCGGCTTTTGCGGCATAAACCGCTAAGGTTGTATTATAATTTAATTTGTCACCTGAAAATAAAAACCTGAAGTTTGCGGCTGAAAAACAACTCAAATGCTTAAAAAACTAATCGGGTTCGCACTTGCGATCTGTGTGTTCCATGCCCAACCATTATCAGCTCAAAAATACTTCGTAAAAGACCTTGCGGAAATAAGTGATCATTCGGTGCATTATGTTTATCCCACCCAATCGGAAGATTACCTGGATATTGTTTTTGATGTGAACAAGGGTAAACAGGCGAATATTACAATTAACAGGTACAATAATCAGCTCAGGAAGGTTGCAACAGCTCAGCCTGCTGCTTTAAGCGGTAAAGCGGTAGAATTCGGAGTTTATTTTCAACGTAAGAATGTAGTGCTTGCGTCCGATGAAGCAAAAAATATTGCTGCCTATCAGATCGATGACGCTGGTAAAGAAGTCTCATTACTAAATGCCGGTGTGCTGTTTGCACAGCCAAAATCGTCTGATACCTATACGTCAGGATGTTCACCGGATAGCAGTATGCTCTTCGTTTTGTGTAATGCCTATGAAGACAGGAAAGATGAGGTGAGCACCTTAAGTGGGGCTGTCTTCAACAAAGACCTTACCCTCAGCAGTAAATTCAGTTTTAATATACCTGCAGGGCCCAGGAAAATATTGGCTTTAAACGCACTCTTAACCAATGCCGGAAGGTTGGCCGTTTTATATGCCACAGAGAACGATAGCAAAGATCAGCCCTTAAAATATACACTGCTCCTGGTAGAGAAAACCGGAAAGGTTAAACCTGCAGTGGATCTTGCTCTTCCTGCAAAAAAATGTACAAGCCCCGCATTTGCCGTTAATGGGGAACAGCTTACTTACGCTGGCATTTCAGCAAATGGGCGAAAAGATAATTATACAAATAGTTATACAACAGCGTATGACCTGACGCAGGCAAAACAAATGCCTGTTGCTGAGCAGAGCTTTCTTTCAGCACCTTATTTGGCCGGAACAAAAAATCTGGATGAGATTGCTAAAAAAGGGATTGGTGATAATGCGGCTTTAAAAAAGACAATCGTTTTTTCAGACGGAAGTACAATGGCGTTGCTGGAAGTATCCAGCGACAGGGATTATCAAAGCTATCACGGCAATGATATAACAAACCATTCTTACAGTATGAAGTTTAATATGACAGGCGACCTGTATGCAATACGCTGGGACAGGAATGGAAAACCTGAGTGGGTGAAGGTGATCAGGAAAAAGCAGGAAGAGCCTGATCTTGACCTGTTCCTGAGCATCGCCTGCATAAAAGATAGTAAGGATATTGTACATATCTTCTTTCATGATGATACGGAAAATACAGAAGTTGACCCGGATAGTAAGATAAAGCAGGCGTATGTGGGTGGTAAAGTGGTTTCCGGTTGCAGTCTTGCTGCGATATCAATTGCGAAAGACGGCAGAATAAAAAAACAATTTGTGCTGAGTAATGAAGGACGCGAATACCAGTTCTCTCCTAAAAGAACTTTTGCAGTAGGTGGAAACGAACTTTTCTTTGTGTCTGTTAAGCACAATATGTTTGGCAAGATGAACTATAATCTTGGAAAGGTTAGTATTAAGTAAATCCGGTTAAATTGAAAGTTGCCCGAACATTATAACAACTTGCGATAAATACGGTTCAGTAACAAAAAATAAGCAACCTGAAACATTTAAAACCAACACAGCTTTTAATGAAACAACTGCTACGCCCTGTCGTTTTACTTTTAGTTGCACAATTGTTCCTGGCCAATATGCTGAATGCCCAACTTACAAGACTTTCTGATGCCTGGGACTTTAAGACGATGTTATTAAACGGAAAGCCACTACTCATCTGGGGCCGCAACGGGTCTTTCTGGAAAACGGATGGTACACCCGCGGGAACAATTCAGTATACGTCAAAAGTACTTTTTGATGGTGATGGCGATAGCACTGCAGGCAGGTTCTATTTCTTTGGAAAAGATGCAACTGCGGGCCGTGAGTTATGGGTAACAGATGGTACCGATGCCGGAACTTCACTTGTTAAAGATATTACGCCTGGTACAGCGGGCACAGAAGGTTTTGGATTTATGTCGTTCAAAGGGCGGGCCTATTTTTTTGCAAAAACAAATACTACCGGCGCTGAACTTTGGGTATCTGATGGAACTGCGGATGGCACCCATCTTTTAAAAGACATCAACCCCGGGCCGGCAGATTGCATCAGAAAAGACAACGTTTATTTTTTTATAGCCGGCGATCACCTTTGTTTTGTTGCCGATGATGGTGTACATGGCAGGGAATTCTGGAAAACAGATGGCACCGAAGCTGGAACCGTTCTTCTCAAAGACATATATAGCGGTGAGATTGGCGGAAATGTCAATGACCTTCGATCACATATAGCCATTGGAAAAACGGTCTATTTTGTTGCAGATGACGGGAATGGTCCTGAATTGTGGAAAACAGATGGTACTTCGGATGGTACCCGCCTTGTGAAAGATATTAACCAGGGAGTAGAGGGAAGCTATCCCGGAGGGTTTATCCCTTTTAATAACAAGCTTTTTTTCTCTGCTGGATTGGCTACTACAGGAAGAGAATTGTGGGTAACAGACGGTAGTGAATCAGGAACAAAGCTTGTGAAAGACCTCTTGCCTGGTACAGCTTCTTCTTATCTCGATTTGTATAATGCCATTATTTTTGGTAACAAACTGGTATTTATTGCACTGTACAGCGGTACCCGTTTCGCACTTTGGGAGACAGATGGAACAACTGCCGGTACACAGGTGGTTAAGGAGTTTGGTCCAGAGTTTAAGGGCGGAAGAATATTGGGTGAGCAGAATATGAACATTGACTATAGCAACCCGGCGCACCTGCCGCTTTTCAATGGCAAAATTTTCATGGAAATACGCACCAATTCTCCAAGTACTGATTTGTGGGAAACGGATGGAACGGCAAGTGGTACCAGGATGGTGAAACGAATCAATGACCTTGATAACGAATTTGACAATTTAGGATACTATACTTATGCGCTCGGCAAATTTTATTTTGCCGCAAACGCAGGCGACAGGCTGGGAAAGGAGCTGTGGTCTTCTGACGGTACTGATCAGGGCACATCAATGATCCAGGATATCAATCCAGGCGATGGGTCCTCCAGTCCGGTGTTCAGGTTTGTCTATAAGGATCAACTTTATCTGACTGCCTATTGGGCAGGCTATTACAATTTTTATGTCCTTAACAATACGCCCATTCCAACAATTTTTGTATGGACTGGAGCGGTAGACAATACCTGGGAAAACCCGGGCAACTGGGATGTAAATACGGTACCGGCAGCAACGTCAGATGCCTTCATTAACAGCGGAGAGGTAGAGATAAATTCTAATGTGATCGTTAAACACCTGACAGTTAAAAAAGGAGCTTCTCTGAAGGTGAATGAATTCAGAAGGTTAACGGTATTGAAATGATCCTATTGCTATTAAGCGCAGATGCTGGAGCTTATTCGTAAATCATTTAAAACTGTACTGTTAGTAAAACAGATAGATTCTTAGCATGCCAAACTGCATAGGGCGCCCTGGTTTGTGTCTTGAGGAATTGCTGTTTTACTTGCTAAATTTAAATGACAAATTACGGCTCTGTTTTATCAAAAATAATTCAGTCGGTTAACGAACTCTTCAACCCCTTCATCCACCTGCAATTCTCACTCACTCACCGGTTACTTGTAAATTCTGCTTCTTTTCGCTTTCTCAATTTTTTCTTTTCCAACTTTGTAATGTTTACCGAAAATGGTTACCAGTTCATTCCAGTAATCTTGTGTACAGGTTCTTTGATTGGCAGGTTTTTCTTTTTTGAGGCCCAAAGCATAACGTACTTTGGAAATAATGGAGGGGTTAAGTTCGCGTCCATTATTATAATAGATACCATCTTTAATTTCCATTTGATTTTCTTTAACTCTCAAGTTAGTAAAATGAAATGGTTATATCAACGGGGTGAGTGAATCTAAAAAATGAAAAGGCCGAACTTTCATCCGGCTCTTCATAGAATTATTGGAGCTTTTCTTTGGGGGTTATTGGCGGTACTGCTGATATTTATAAGTTTCTGATATTGGATATCCGCCTTGCTTTGATTACACAAAGATGGCGTACTCATGATTCATTCAAAATAGACTCATTCAATCCTTAATCGCTATTTGTGGGCTTTTAAAGCTGGTTTTAAGACAGTGCACCATACTAAGCGTTCTTTAATTTAATAATTGATCCATATCTGAATCTTAGCTTCTTGTCTGAATTTGATCAGTACTTTTTCGTTGAAGAACAATTCTGCCGGTCTCATCGAATTTCTCCTAGATACAATGCGTTATTAGGATACAATCTGATACCCACAAACAAAAAAGCCCGTAAATTCAATCATTTACGAGCTTTCTGAATCACTTTGTTATGATATTAGTCGGGTGGACTGGATTCGAACAAGTCGTATAATATATTGATTGTTAACAAGTAATGGCTTATTGCATTATTGTCTCATGGATATTCTCAAGGATGTATAAGAGCTTTTTCGAAGATACGTTATTTTACAATCAAACCTCATATTCGGCCTCACACAATACCCCATAGAACCGTCACAAAAAGTTTCAGAATCATGATATTTCTATACCTGGACCTTGCTAAACAATTGCCTTACAAAAGGAAGTCTATCAGCATCATGCGAATAGTTAAAAAAGCCTTGTGTGAAAGTATGTGGCTACCTCCTACCAAAAACCGTTATTCCACACCTTTGACTGTTTTATGACCTAAACCATAAGTTCATTCCTAATTCAACTATCCAAAGACCAGTTAGAACCAAGAAAAATATTACCGGCGTTTACTTTCGCTAAAGCATGTGAAACAGGTGGCATTTGAGCTTTCAACTAAATGTCTTCGCTCAAGCCTGCCATTTACAGTCTTATATATGTATACGAACGGGAACCATCATGCAAGGTATTTTTGCTAAACTTAAACGAATGAAGCCAGCAGCACCCTGTCTTTAACTACTCTACTCTTATGGGAAAGGCCTCCACATCCGTAAGAATATATGACAAAAAGACTGATAGGCAAATAAGTTAAGGGATGAAATTAGTTGAAGAAAGTTTCTATGAATAGAAAGGGATATTATGAAATTTTTCAATCTGAATCGCTAAAATGATTCGGAATTTACATTGGATATTTTTGGATTACAAACTGCAAAACTAGGTTAATAACTCAAATTGGGCCTTTATTAGTTTAAAGGATTTAAATTTGGCTCATCTTGTCCCGGCAAATATTAATTATGCTGACACATAATGTCGGGGCAAGATTTCATTATGAGAGGTATTAAGAAAAAGTCAGGAATTGAAAGAAAATCGTCTTATGTATATATTATAAACCTAAAAGGTTAACTTCTTAAATAATGAAATTTGCATTTGAGCGAATCTCTAGTCCCGCATTTTCCGTTCAGTTCCTTCAATAAGCAATTTTAAACTCTGATTAACAGGCCCTTTTTTATACTTTTTGTTGTCTTCAGTTGCTTTCGGTTATTCGCTGTATGCCTTGCTAGTATTGGTTTACAGGATTTTTATACTTTACTTTGAATTTCATTAGTGTTTGTTGTTTTTAAGACGACATGTGCATGTTTATGTGAGACTTTTTAAACTTTAAGACTATGAAAATTTGCAAGGTAAATGTGAAGATTATTCCTGAAAAAAGATCCTATAAAGTAAATCAGAAATTCTCTTTAAAGCTTCGCATTACTTACAAAGGGAAAAGAAAATATTATAGTACTGGATTAGATGCAAATGAAGATGAATGGCGTGCTATTAACACTGCTGACGTAAAAGGAAAACTTCGTAGCATAAAAAATGAAATTGCTGTTATTGAAAGTAATGCTGAAAAATGTTGCCAGTCATTAAATCCTTTTTCCTTTGCAAAGTTTGAGCATGAATTTTTTGATCAACGAATCATTTTTAATGATGTTAAATCAGTTTATGAAGAATACATAAGAGGATTACTGAGAAATGATCAGTACTCTACTGCGACTTCTTATCAGACTTCCTATAACAGTCTTGAAAAGTTTAAGAAAAATCTCCAACTTGAAGAGATTACCAAAGAATTTTTACAGGACTATGAAAAATGGTTACTTGACAATGGCAAATCAATAACCACAGTTGGCGTATATGTTAGGCCACTAAGAGCAATAATGAATTTTGCAAAAGATAATGGTGCTATTACACAAAAAGATTACCCGTTTGGTAAGAGGAAATACGTTATACCCACAGGAAAAAATATAAAAAAAGCATTGTCGATACAAGAAGTAAAAATGATATTTGATTATCACGTTGTCCCAGGGACAATGCTTGACAGATCAAAAGATCTTTGGATATTCAGTTATCTATGCAATGGGATGAATATGACAGATATATTAAACCTGAAATGGCAAGACGTGGACTCTCAAACAATCACCTTTGAACGTGAGAAAACGAAACGTACAAGGCGGGGAGATCCAATAAAGATTATCGTGTTAAGAAACGATTACATTGATCGGATAATTGAAAAATGGTGTAATAAAACAATACGAAATCATCCATATGCTTATGTTTTTGATATTTTAAACACGGCAGATGACACAGAAAATATAAGAAAGAAGGTTCAGCTTGTGACTCAAACTACCAATAAATGGATGAAACGAATTGGAGAGGATCTCAACTTCAGTCTTCCATTGACGACATATGTTGCAAGACATACTTTTGCTACTATCCTTGTTCGTTCCGGTGCACCTTTAACATTTGCAAGTCAAAGTTTGGGTCACTCCAGTATAATAACCACGCAAAAATATTTTGCAGGATTTGATTTAAGAGCACAGAGTGAATATGTAAAAGCATTGATCAATTTCTAAAAGTGTAACCATCATGATAAGATATAGATTCAAAATGACTTCACCCAGAGCTTTTATATCATGAGATTGTTTTAGATTGAAGAGCTGCTTTGAAATCCTTTATTGCTTATACAGTAGAAAATGCTTAAATGTCCGGTGCTACAGCTAATATCGGTGGATAATACTACCGCCGACAAATTTGTGACCAGCGTGTTACGAATTTTACTGCTCTCTTTAATATTATCCTTTTAATGATATGCTTTACTTTGTAGCAGGGGTTCTGCTGAGGGTTTGAGAAAAACTCTAACTGAAGACACTATAGAAGAAGCATCGACGAACGAAACTAATGAAGTGAAAGGTCTAAGTCTGCTTCAAAGATTACTGTCAAAGAAAACTTCCTCTACTGAGGTACAGAGTTCGGGATTTTTCAACTTGGAATATTGGCTTTTACAAAATGCTATTTCTCACAAAAAGGTCGGAATACAAGAAGGCTGCTTTTTTACAAATGAGAATTTCTCTTTCTTTTCAAAGCCTCAAGGCTTGGTCAAGCTTCCTCTTTTATACTTTTACGAACAAGGAGAGGTGATTGAGTAGGATTACTTAATTGCTGCTTTCAACAAGCCTTCTGAGCCTATTGATGCCATCGCTTTGCATATCGGACTATCGGAAAGGTATAAGACATCGTGTGCAATTCCTGGGCAATTGATGTGCAATATGTGCAATTAATGTGCAATCAAGGCAACGTGTAAAAAGCACCGGCTCCCTTCGCTCCGCTTGACTTTAAAATGCCCGCATCTACCAATTTCTTCAAATCAGCACTCGCAGTGTTTCTTGCCACTCCAAAGATGTTTTGATATTCTGCATTACTAATGCTCCCCTTTTCTTTAACGTAAAGAACTGCTTTTACCTGCCTTTCGTTCAGACCCTTTTTCTGTAGCTGATCTTCGTTCAGACTGTCCTTGAACAAGATAACCAACATGCCGCCGTCCTGCTCTTTCATTTCTGGCTCAGGTAAACCGGCATCCTTGCATGAGTTAATGATTTTTATAGTACCACGTCCCCAGGCATCAATGTATCCGCCTTTAAAACATACATCCGCTATCAAAGGGTTCCGGGGACGAGATGGATGTTGTCGTTTTAGAGCCTCTAATGTTAAACCTTGCGGCAAAAAGCCCTCATTCCAGATACTAAAATGATCATCGTACATCCGTATCTGAACCATGCTTCCCATATAATCACGGTGAACCAATGCATTCAATAACATTTCCCGTAACGCCGCTACAGGGTATTCCCCTTTCTCTACTCTTTGCAGTCCTTCAAAGTCAACTGGCTTTACAAAAAACTTTTTATTCAGTGTATCAGGTACATCATTTAGTAATCGCACAAGATTACCCTCAGCGGTTTCCTGAAATCTCAGGTCGTCGTCCGTAGCACCAAAGCGACCCATTTTCACAACCATGTTCGGAAAGAAACGCTCCGGGTCTTTGCCAAATAAAACAATTGCTGCCCGCTTTAGCTTCCCATCTTCAATAAGCCTTAGCTTTTCTAAAAGTTCAGACAAATCCAGCCCTTCCAATTCCGATAACCGTCCACTCTTAGCAGCTGCCTTAATAAAATTGTCAACCGCATTTTTATCAATATCATTTATGGAAGCAGATGGTTCTGTTACATCATCCTGGCTAAGTGTTTTCTTATTTTTATTACAATTATTAACAATGCAGTATCTGTGGATAGAGTTGAAACAGTTGAATATTGATGAGGACAACTGGCAGCGGTTTCATCAGAAGAGCCATTTAACGCAGCAGCTGTAGCGCCATGGCCACTACCTGCAACCGAACCGGAAAGTCCGTTAGCACGAGACTTTTGCGGGGAAGTGCTTCATCTTTATATTCCGTTCATTCCACAACCTGGAGAACACTTGGCGGTGAATGAAAATGCCACATCTTGCGCTATTGAGGTTATTGCTCACATGCTTTGTCATACCTATGCTACCTATCTGCTGGAAGATGTTGTAAAAATACTTACTGTTCAAAAGCTGCCTGGGCATGCCAGTTTCGATAGCACGCTGATATACCTGCATGTATGCGAGTTGCCGCAACTGCTTCCTTAAAGTCCGCTTGATAAAGTATTTAAGCCATGCAGGCCAAGACGCAGCTTAAACAACTGGCCAACAGTAGTCACTTATCCGCCTCTTGCACGGCATTGCACTAGCGTACCACACTTCTTTACTTAAGAGCAACGTAATTATTGTTCACCACACTGCGAATAAACGTTGTATTTTAAGTAGGGGGAAATTAATTGCAAAATGGCCTTTGACTCATTAGACCATTCGTTAAACGTGTCAATCTTAAGGGTATCGTTTATGAACAACTGAACTCTACGCGCATCTCTTTGCTGAGCATTGCCTATTAAAGAGTTGTTATTAATTTTTTCCACACACAGACTTATTTTTTTTAGGTCAACACCTTTGTCAATGTTAAAACTATCCAAATGAATTACCCTTTTGAATGTGGTGAACGAATCGAGAATATAATCATCACTTAAACCTCTAATTGACTGGCCCTTTCCGTAAGAATTAAAACTGATTGATTGTGCGCAGTCAGCAGTTGGGTTGCGAATAACTATTCTAACATTATATTCATTTTTAAGTGACAACGATCTATCAAAAGAAATTATACTTAGAGCTAAAAGTAATGTTAAAAAGAGGACTGGCACATTCTTAATTGTTTTAGAAATTTTATTTCTCATAAAAACCGGATTTTTTATAACTTACTCGGATATTTTTTTGATTTTCCCTTCGTAATTCATTTTCGGTAGGGTACCTTCCAGCCTTAGATGAAACCGGCCGAGATTCAAATCCTACAGTATAAGCCTCTTCCAATTGGATTTTTTCAATCTTTATTTGTTGTCCATCAGTAAATGTATGTGAGGTAATTTCGTTTCCAGGATCGTCACCATTCATCTGAACAAGTGCATGAATAAGTTCATGGTAATCTGAAGGGAAGTTAGGAAGTCATGCCATATAGTAGCATTATTTATCTCCAATTTCAATTATATGCAGATACTTTGTAATTCATTTTTAGTTTCATAACACAACATATCGATTATTCTTCCATTTAAGGCTTGATCGCTTTTATTGAATGAAAATAACCACATTGATCATTCTCAGCTGGGAGATAAGGAATTAACAATGCAATGATTTCACTTGCGTCCTCCGTTGTTCCATAAACATCAAGTTTGGTTTTGTTGTTTATTTTTATTTTGATTCTAAAGGCGTCGAGTTTTTCCCTTCCAATTAAACTGTCCCCAAGATTCATTTTAAGAAGGATCTCATTTATTCTCTTTTGATCTTGTCGTTTCGATATCTGGAAAGTATTTTTTACTAAGCTTGAATCAATTTGGTCGCCTTCATCCGATCTGTCGCCATTTTCGTATCCGGTTTCTATAGCCCCATATCCATTTTGATAAATCGAAATCTTGCTAACACATCCAAAAGGACTAGCAACAATTATCTCGCTCGGATCATAAATCTCATGTCCTTGAAACGCGTTGAGGTTTACAAAACCAAAGAAAATAATTAATAAATAAAAAACAAACCTATTCTTTTTTACTTTGTCGCTCATAAATTACTTTTTCATTTTTTATCGTCGCCTGGGTTCCATGTGTAGGCAACCCTAGCCGGCAAATGATGCTCTCCTCTAATTGAATTCTCATTGGGATAAGAACGTCGCTTAGTTGTATTTCGATCTCCATAATTTCCTATTCCATGCGCAGTCAGTTCTTCAAGATGAATCTTTTCATACTGTTGTTCGCCGTTTGGCCCTTTGTAATAACTAATTTTTTTTCCACTGGATTGAGGAATAGAATAACCATCCATTTCCGCTAATGCATGAGATAACTCTCCAGCCATGGCAATGTAAAAAGGCTCCATCTCCCTGTGTGACGGAGCGTCTTGGCTATTTGCCACCTGGACAAATCCATTCGCTTCTCCCATCATAATCGTTGCATCTTGGCCCGTTCCATTTGCCGCAGGGTTATCAGGAGTTCTAATTGGATCTCCAGCGCTTGACCCGACAGGAAGAGTCGAATAATTGATAGTCACGTTATTTGGATGATTAATCAAATCTCTTATCAAGAGGGTTCCAATTTTAAACTTCAACTTTTTATCATAAGCTTTTGTGATGATGTCAACCATACCCGTTTTAGTATTAAATTTTATTTTATCATCTGTTAAATTTTGCAAACCACTTATGAGTCTATCCCTTTGTTTAGGGTCAAGACTTCCTAGATTTCTATCCGCACCATCTACCAGATGTCCAATTCCAATACTCATTCCGTCCGGGTCGATAAACCGTATCGGGTTATTTACTACATAGTTATAGGGACTCCATCTCCGGTATTTATCAGACAGTGGATCCACCACATGCCACCTCCCAATCTGCCCGTCATACATTCTTGCGTCGTAGTCATACCACTCCAATCCTGCACCATCACCAAACTCCTTCTCCTGTTTCTCTTTGCCGTTATATTCAAACTTATTATCCAGCTTTCCAGCTGCCTTCGTAGATATCCCCGCCATTGTTAACCCAAACGGATAATAATGTGTCTCCTCCAATAAAGGCCCCCTGGTATGGATCAACTGCAAATTATCAAAGAACACGTCAACGTTACTCTCGTTACTGCAATATACGTATAAGTAACCGCCCTTGCTGATGTTGACTGTACGCTGATGGCTCTTAACTGCATCAGCTGCTGTGCTGATGGGATCAAAACTGCTGCTGGCTCCAACTGGTTTAAATTGCTCATCAAACAAAATCCAGCTAATAGTGGCTTTGGGAGCACCGTTTGCTGGATTTGGCACACCATTTAAAATGGCGGGTAATGGACCAGTGGTTGCAGTAGAAGCATTTAAGGCTGCCGCTGTAGCACCATGACCACTACCTGCTACTGCTGATGTTCCTGCAAACGAAGTAATAAATGCTGTAAGCGCTGAAGAGATGGTGTTGCTGTTATCCGCATTTACATTGTTACTATGCCAGAAGCTTTTGCCCCTTATATCCACTACATCGCCCGGCATTACTTTTAGGGTAATACCCAAACCTGTTTTGCTGCCATTGGCGCCATTGAGCTTATACACCTGTGTGCTGGTAGCGGTGGTATTGGAAGACGGGTTGTTGTTATACGGCGGGTTGCCGTTGTTGTTGGGGTAGTCTTTGCCGGTAGTGGTATTCCAGGAAGCAATGCTGCTTACCCCTACAATATTTGCAGATTGTATGTCGTAGTAAGCCTTTTCGATATTTAAAGAAGCTGTATTGCTTTCCAGTGTGGCTGCGGGGTAAGTATCCTGCTGTTTTTCATCTGTAAGTACTACCCTGGTATTGCCCAGATGATCTTTTTCAAAATAATCATAAAACATCGTATCCGTTAAACCAACCGTTTTAGGGCGTATGCGGCCTTCTTCCTGGGCAATGTATTGCAGGGTGTCATTCTGATAAGTGAATAAACCCAGATAGTCAGTAATGGTTGTTTTCGCCGGGTTCACCGTATTATCATATACAATCTTCCGTAGCTTGTTGCCTACAATGTCATACACATATTTTATAGAGCCCTTGCCGCTGACAATAATAGAATCAGGATTATTCAGGTGGGTGTATTGGATAAGGCTGATGCTTTTGTTATTGTCTTTGGTAAGGTTGCCATTGTTATCGTACAAATAATCCGCAGTGCTATTATTATTCACCTCTTTAAAATCACCCAGTGTGCTATTGGCATCATTGGCCTGGTCTGTTACATAACTCAACCGATTACTATTGTTAAGGTAACCATAGCTTAGGTTATCTACCGGCTTTGAACTGTTTAGCACCAATCCATTCTGGGCCATCTTGGTGATATTGCCGTTCTGGTCGTAATTAAGCGCAGTTACAGAAAAGTCAATCCCGGAGCTGATGTTCCAGCTACCACCTGTATTCTGTGTAAAATTTGCACCTGTTAGCCTGTTTACGGCGTCAGGTAACAGGACGGAATGATTTGCATCTGGTTTTTGTATTCCGGCCAGTTTCAATAGCGCTTCATTTTGTGCAGCTATTTGCTTTAATAGCGCTTGATTTTCCAGTGCCAGTTTAGTGTTTTCCTGCTGGTCTTCCAGCTGCTTTTTTAATAACGGTTCCCACAGTTCTTCCTTCATCATTTTCGTTTTTTTATTCACTGTTAAAAAAATAAGTTTTGAGTTTTACATATGCATACCCCTGTCATGTCTTTCGCGTTGTCTCTGCCGTTCCCTTTCTTTCTGTTTTCTTTTTGCTTCATCATCAGATAATTCGGCTGGCAACTGTTCATTTTCCTGTTCAGGCTTCATGACATTTTCTAAAGTTCTTTCTACGCCTTTTGATAGGCTGCTGACCAAATTTGTGTGACCATATTCTGTAGTAACTGATGATTGTTTTTGAGCATAACCACCCAATGAATCGACCGTATTTTTTTGGCTTGCGGGATGATATTCTCCTTTCAGTATTTGTCGCAGTGTTTGTTTCAATTTTTGCTCCTGCTCCATCTTTTGTTGACGCTCATAATTATGTGCCAGGATTTTTTCAATCGTCTTTAAAGAGAAGTTCAGGTCACTTCCCTTGACATACATTTTCTTTTCGTCCCTGAATCCAATACCACGGCCTTTGATAATTTCGTAATGTTTTGCTTTCATCAACTGCTCAAACTGTGTGTAACTGGTGGATTGTTTGAGGCTGTCTCTTATATCCTCCCGGATCTTTTCTTTTCTCAAATTATGCCTTGGAATTTGCTGGTCTTTTGGTGAGAGGTATTGTCTTGGGTTAAGTACCTGTTTGAGTTCATGCTTCAGTTCCAGTTTACGGCAAATGGTGGCGATTCTTTTATAGCTATTGCTATCACTTATTGCTTTGCCGTCAAAGCCTACCCTGTTTACCACCAGGTGTAAATGGGGATGTTTGGTGTCATGGTGAAAGATGGCGAGGTACTGGTTATTTTCAAAGCCAAATTCACGGGCAAAGTCTTTAGTGATCGCGTACATCTTTTTGTTATCTGTCACATCCTGTGGTGCCAGGCTTAAAGAGATATGCATGACAGGTTTGGAAAGCTGCGGTCTTAACAGCCTCACTTCATTAAACTGTTTGGTAAGTTCTTTGGCATTACCAAAGCACCGGTTATACTCTAATACTTCTGCGCGGCCTTCGTGCCGGAGGCCATCCTCTTTTAACTTTCTTTGTTTCATTTCCTGGCTGTACTCCAGCTTGTCTTCCAACACATACCGGATGCACCCGCCGAAAGATTTTCCGATGGTAATTTTCCCAATCATTGGAGCTTATTTTTTAGTAGTAAGGCAACTAATTTTACCTCTTCACAAAGCGACAGCAGCAACTTTTTTTCCGCATCATTTAAGTCCTCACCACTGTTCTTTTTTCGTGCCAGTTGATTGAGGTTTGCTGCTATGTGATTAAGGTTGCCAGTCACTAATAAAACATCTTTGGGAAGCGTCTTTTGCGCTATGACAACCTGTCCTTTGATAGCCAATTGTCTTAAATAAACTGATACAGCCAGCCCGGCTTGTTTTGCCTTGAATTCGATGGCTTGTCTTTCCAGGTAGGTGCAGAGTACGCCCAGTTGATGATTGCGGGGGGAAGTCTTTTTCGGCCTGCCCCCTTTGCTTTTTTTTAATTCTTTTCCACTGTCCATACTTCACGTTTTTAAGTTATCCGAATGCGTCATACACGCATGAGAAGCTCCGCTGAATACCGCCCGGCGGTATGAGTAATCGCGGGAGCCAAGCCGTTTCGACGTAGGAGAAACATAGCTTGCTCCTAAAGAAAAAAAAGAAAAGGGCCTTCTATTGTTTTAGAGTGACTGGTTTAGGCTTGCCAGTTCCGGTGAGCCAGTGATTGAGGTCTTTATACCCTTTGAACAAATCACGTCCATCCCTGAAAACAGGAGAAAGGTTTTGTAAGGCAGCTGTTGCTTTATCTCCTGCGGGGTCATTGTCCAGCAGCAGATGTACCTCTTTATATTCCTGCATCTTGTCTGCGTAGACAGCCGCAAAAGAAAGGCTGTTCAGTACCAGAAAATCTGTCAGTGGCTGAGGCTGATTCCGGAAGATGGTTTGATAGGAAAGGAAGCTGAAAAAGCCTTCGATGACAGTCAGTTTTTTTGCTCCTGCTGTTAAAATAAAGGTTACGTCTTTGGGTGAACTGCTGGCTTTAAAATGAGGATTGCGAAGCTCATAACCTCCTGAATTATTTTTAAATCCGATGGCAAAAAATTGCTCGCTGTAAAGTTCGTAATGCACCTCTTTGCAGTACTGAAATGCAAGGTCACGGGGTATCCTTCTTTCCTTTAAATAAAACAGCAACCCAGGGTTGGAAATATCCTTCACCTCCAGGATTTTTATCTTAGGTTGACGTGGTTCAATATTCATCTCCGCGTCGTTAACAACAGCCGGTGAAACGGACAGGTTTTCTTCTGCCATCCGTTTCAAAAATTCCTTCACGGTACAGTCAAAATAGCGGATGCCAAAATCCAGCAGGTTGCCACCTTCACCGGTACCATGATCGTACCAGGCGTTCATGGATTTATTGACCTTAAAAGAGGCGGTCTTTTCTGTTCTTAATGGAGAAAGATACCAGTAATCATTACCCCGGATTTTATCCGGGGTGTGGCCTAATTTTTCCAGGTATGCCACCATATCCATCTGCTTCACTTCCTTAATGGAAAAACGTCGGGTGTTCATTGGTTCACATTTTAATAGTTAAAAATAGTGGTTAGCATCGCTTCAAACACAGACAGATGATCGCTCAAATGATTAAGAGAATACCGTGTTCCTTAGTCAGTAAATAACCAAGTATAATCTTTGACTTGACACGGCAAGAGTATCTTGAGATACTCAAGGATGGCTTTCATCTATCTGCTGTAAATAATATGGAGATGCTATAACCGGTTATTTATTTTACCAGACTGAAGTATATGCTGGATATCTTCCTGGTCAAAAAAATGCACACCGCCCATCTTGGTATAGGGAATGGTCCCGGTGTTTTTCAGCGTTTGCAAAGTGCCCGGAGAAATCTTTAACATGCGCCGGACCTCATGAGATTTTAGCCATTTTTTGGTGGGAGATTGAGGAGGAATTTTGAGTGCTGCCAGGAGGCTTTGTACGATACGCTTTTCAAACTCCCGCAGGTCATCGATGGTGACCAGTTGCGAGGCATAGATTTTTTGAGGATATGAGTGATCCTCCGTCATTTTAAACTTTTCCATACTACTACATTTTCTTTTACACAAATGATCTAAAATGATCCACGCCATAAAAATACGGTATCATTCAACGCCAGACAAGATGTCCAGCAGATAGACATGTGCTGATTTAGCAGAGGTTGAAGTCGTTTGGCAGAGAATGATCAGATTTGTTATGAGTAGATACTTTAATGGCAGTAAAAACGCTTATACTTTCAACTGTTTTCACAAAAGGTTAATAGATCAGCTTGGCTTGATCATATTACTAATCGAAATTGTCAGACAAAATTCGCGCAATGAAGTGTAGGACTTAATCCCTACAGCAAATGAAAAGTAATGAACCTTATCTGCTAATCAGAAAACTTATATCTAACCCGCCGCAGGCACCATCCGGCTTCAGCATTTTTCTTTTTGCTACTTTTTCTTTTTGTGGCGTTTGCAAAAAGCAAAAAGTAGCGCCGCACAGGCATGTCCTTTGTGCGGTGGGGCTACTTTAAAAGAGTGTGTTTATAATGACCATCCAGATAATAGCTTCGTCCGTCATGGACAAATAACCCTCACTGCTTAAGATGAGATGATCGCATACCCTGATGTCCATGATGGAAGCAGCTTCTTTTACTTTTCTTGTCAGTAGTTCATCCTGTCTGCTGGGTTGTAAACTGCCACTGGGGTGACAGTGGGACAGGATCATACCACTGGCCGCCAGCTTTAAGGCGGTGGCTAATATCAGCCGGATATCTGCAACGGTGCCGGTCATTCCACCTACGGAATGCAGTTCAATGGCAAGCGCTTTACTGGCCCTGTTGAGGTACAATACACAAAACTGTTCCTTTAACTCCAGGGTGTTTTGGTTATAATAATGCCTCATTAACTGGTAGGCATCGTTAGATGTTTTAATCACCGGTCTTTCGGATGGTTTTACTTTAGATTTATAGACCAGTTCTATCTCGGAAACACAGTTCCATTTATTAAAGTTGGTCATTGACTCAAATGAATTTTCCATGGCTGTTGATCTTAATTGTTTACTATTTTTTGTATTGCTGAGCGTTAAGAGGTGTGCAAGGAGCTGTAAAAAGTACTGCCGCTCCTGACGTTTGTTGATCTTTAATCGCTTGTCGTTTTTCAGAAAGTCCAGATAAGCAAGGATGTGCAGGATGGAGCTTTTTACATCCCTGACGGCGATACGTTTGCCTTTATTATCCGTGACAAATTGAAGACGTGTTGTGTTTTTCATAGCGTCATTTTAAGAATCCCTGTTGTTGAATATTATGGAACCATTGGGCGGCAAACCGGCAGTGATCCTGTTGCCAAAGTGCGCGGTAACTGGTAGCCTTGTTATCCCTGATGGTCACACTCTCTTCGTAGATGCCTAAGTTATCCTGCCGGTACAATTGCGGGTAGATACTGATGAAGGATATGTCCTTTGCTGACTGTCTCTTGTCGCATACGATAAAGACCATCTCCGGGTCTCGCATTAGGTCACCATTGAGGAGATAGGTATGGCTGATCGCATACAGTTTGGCATAGCCATAAGGTGTTTCTACCTGCGTTCCGATCACTTCAATAGAGAGCGGCATATAACAATCACTGGGTATTTTTAAGTAATCGTCACTGCCTAACTTTTGCAGTAACCGGCAGAATATTTTTGTTGCGCTTAATGATAGCTTTTTCATAAGGAATGGTTTTATTCAAGTGTTTTGGAATGGGAATCATTGTGTACGGTCTGGCTGCCATAACGTTTACGGATCTCGCCAAGGCTGGCATTGGTACACCTTGTCTTAAACTCGGGGCTGCGGTAATACCAGGCGACTTTCTTTTTGGCAAAGAATAAACCGGCAGCTTTTAGATCCTCTTTTACCGCAATCGTGTTACCTGTTACCCAGATCCAGTTGCCTACTACTTCAATCACGATACCCGGCAAATGAATGATGGCATTGATGACCTTTTGATACAGTTCACTTAACACAATCTGTTCATCAGCTTCCGCATCACTTAAGCCTGCCCCTTTGGCTAACATGGCACAGGCAAAAGCATAAGCGGTATTAATGGCCTGCATGGTATCAGTATCTCCGCCGGCATCGGGATGGTGCGCTTTGGCCAACTGTTTGTACAGCGCCTTCACTTCTTCTATGGTCTTACATTCCTTAAAATATTGCATGGTAAAAAAATTGAGAGGTGGGAAAAAAAAGGGCTTAGGGGAGTTTGTTTAAAATGGCAGGTTGTCATTTACCTGCTCTTCGCTAACCGATGGTTCGGCTTTAGGAGTGCTGGCATCTTTGGCCTTCCCGTGAAACTTGATCTGGTTCACGTTGAGGGTTAACTGACCTACCGCATTACCATCGCTGTTATTCCAGACGTTTAAGCCAATCCGCCCGGTAACTTCTACCAGCATGCCTTTGGTGAGGTGTTGTGCCACACCGGTATTAAACCAATAGCCACACTTAATAAAGGTGGTCTGTTCTTTTACTTCACCGCTTTTAGTACGGTAGTGTTCATTAACTGCGATGGAAAAGTTAACCACCTGGCGGTCTGCGTTTACGCTGTTCACTTTAGCGTTTTCTGTGATCCTTCCTGTGAATGTTTGCATGATTGACAATGTTTAAATGATTAAAAAATGAATGAATCTTTAAAGAGAAACTCGGGTTGAAGCCTCGTCCGTCATTGTCGTAGCAACCCGGTCTTAATGCGGTGGAAGGAGAACAAGGTTTGGCAAACAATTTTTACTACCCCGCTATCATGCAGGCGTCAGCCACCCACCGGGGTGGAGAAAAATTTTTGCCAACCGTCAGGCAAGCCGTAGTGTACGCAAGGCGCAGACCTTTTTCGACGAACAACGCAGGAAGAAATTCGCGCAGAAGAAAAAGACGGGAAGAAAATCTAATAGGAAGAAGTGTAACAAATTTTTCCAAATTAGGGTGTCGATTTAACACATGCACATTTAACGCCCATTTAAACACAGTTATAGCCAAAAAGTGCACGTTCACAAAAAAAATCAGACTTTTCTTTAAATTTAATTAAGAATATTTTGTCAAATTAAATAAGCGTTATAATTTGGAACTCGAAAATATCCTTGAACCATTTCAGTATCCTAGAAACCATTATCATGAAACCCAATAAGCAATCAGTTTTCCAGCATTCAACCAAAACCCAGATGCTATAAACCTAACCGCTTCCAGTTAAATGATATCCAACACTGAAACACTCAACGGATAAATATCAATTACATCCTTGTTGATATTCCATTATCGACTTGTCAATTAAAAAGTATTCGAAATAGTAATGTTTATCCTTGTTAATCAAGGTGAATTAAGTGATTGATTTTTTCGAAAGAAATCAATGTAGATAAAGCTATTTCTAAAGTTATATATATTATATATATCATTAGGGTTGATAAAACGCATTATTGAATTATTGCTGAAAGGCAATAGAGGTGTGCATTTTATGCCTGTAAATACTTAGTGTCGATTACTTTATCACAGAAAATACATAATGATACCAATATCCGCCATGCAACGCATCATGCCTGCAACTGTCCTTGGCATGTTTATTCTTTGCCTGTTCGTTTGCTGCACGACAACCTACAGTCAAACACGCATTCAGGTAAAACGGGATACAGTGTCTGTTCTGAATGGTGAGCTTCTTATCCAGAATGCCACACGAGCTACCAAGGGATATCTTTATAATGATGCAAATGGAAAGACTTCTTTTAAAAAATTACGTTTATTAAATATTGGTGATTCCGCTATTGCCATTGACGGTCAGGATACACTGGGCGTTAATTTTGGTGCCGGAAGTGCGATTATATCCAATGCGGTGCCTGACGTACCTCTCTCTGCTGTTTCGCTTGATAGTAACAATATGCAACTTCGCTGGTGGAGGAGTAGTAACGATCTGTTCAGCTCTCCCAAGATTGCTTTTATCGGAGATAGTCAGGGTAAAGGAGATTTTGTTAGTGATTATAACTATTCTATCGTTGGTCGTCTGACTAATTATCTCTACGCTACTGCAAATAATGCAGGTATTACCAATTACTGTCGTAACGGATATAATTCGAGACAACTGGCCCCATCCGGTTCGAACTCCTATGTAGACATGCAATACAATGTGACCAAAGCAATTGCTGATGGAAATAAAATTATTATTCTTATCAATACCAGTAATGATTTCTGGCCATCCGGTGCAGGCGGTGAAATGACCGTTGCCGAGTCACTCAATAACACTTCTTTGATAGAAGATGCCTGCCAGCAAGCGGGCGTTACCCTTTTTGTATTGAGTTCGTTCCCCCGCACTTCGTTGACGGATTCCGGCAGGGCAAAACTCGCACAAACAGCCTTAAATCTAAAAAGAACCTATGGCAACAGGTGTGCATACGTTTTTAATCTGTTATTATCTCCTTCAGGTTCAAATAACCTGAAAACTTCTTATGATAAAGGAGATGGTGTACATCTTAATGACCAGGGGACCATTCCTGTTTTTAGTGCGCTCAGGGATATGCTAAACAGTTATTATTCCTCCAATACAGATGTTACTAATTATACATTGGTGAAGTCAACAGACTATAATGGTAAGTTTACTGTTTTTTCAACAATTACTTCACCTACGGATAATTTTCTTACGTTGGCTAGGGATAGCAATTATTACAAGGTAAGGGTTCAGTTTAATGACGGCTATTTTTCTAAGTGGAGTAATATTATTAAGGGGACAAAAAACAATCCTATTGAGAATGCTGCACCGGAAATAACATTGGCTACTCCGGTGAATATTACGCTGCCGCTTGATTCCGTTAAATTAAGTCCTGCTGTTTACTCACCTAATGCAACCATTAGTTCCTATCAATGGTTGAAGATTTTTGGTGGAACTGCTTTGATTCGAAACCCTTCAGATAGTTCGGTTCGCATAGCAGGATTGTCACAGGGAACCTACATCTTCAGGTGCATGGTAACAAATAGCCGGGGAAAACAGGCAGCAGCAGATGTTACTGTAAATGTTTCTTCTCCGTCTTCAGTCGTAATCAGCAGATTTAACTTCAATAATGCCGCACAAAATATTGCAGGATGGATCGATATAAGCGGAGGAGGATTGAATGCTGCTAATAACGCCCGTACCTGGACCGATAATACAACTGGGATTGGCCTGTTAAACACTGCAAATACAACGGCTGCCTGGGGAAATGAATTTGGCACCGGGTCTGGTAACTCAAATAACAGTTCAGGTGAAAATGTGGCTGATGAGGGCGGTTTTGCTATCACTTCTACGCTAATCCGCACCTGCTGGTATTCCAACCTTAAATATTATGTGGATTCCAGTTCAAATCAAATGAAAGTAACTGGACTCCTACCTAATAAAAAGTATACTCTTCGCTTCTATGGTTCTATAGCAGCGAGCACAAGGCTTAATGCAAATCCGACAGTGTATGTGGTGAAGAATAACACCATGAACGCAAGGTTTATTAATGCCATCGGAAATACCTCGCAGGTAGTGACATTCACAAGTGTCAGCCCTACTGCGGCAGGGGAGATTCCTTTCTTTGTCGGTATCCAGCAAGGAGTATCTACTTACGGTATGATCAATGCACTGACTGTTGAGTTGGATAATACAGACTACTCTACTTATACGCCATTGATCTCAGCCGGTTCCAACCAGACAATCATGCTGCCCACTACAACAACCAGCCTGGCGGCTTCCGTGATCAATAGTTATGGCGAGCCGCAGTCCATCGGATGGACCCAGGTGTCAGGGCCGTCAACGGCTACACTGGCAACGCCGGCCTCCCTCATCACTGCTATAAGTAATCTGCAGCAGGGTACTTATGTGTTCCGTTGTTCATTAACCAATACTAACAACAAGACCGGTACGTCTGACGTAACTGTTGTGGTTCAGCCGGTGAATCCGAACATATTCAATGTGGCATTCTCCAAATGGAGCTTTACGCAAACTAATTGGAAAGTATTGGCGGGTGCACCTCACCTCGGGGAGATCAAGGATAGCGCAACCTACTTGGGACAGAAAATCTATATAAAGACAGGAACCTGGACCCCTTATGGTACCAGCACGCTGACATCCTCAGACTCTACGGGTGAGCGAACCAGCGATGGCGGCGGCTTTGCTGCATCCTCAAGAATTGTGGCAGGTAACTTTTATGGTATCATCGCTTATGATCCGGCTAACCCGCAGATCATTCTCTCGAACCTGCCCTCTGGTACTTATAAGGTGACTGTGTTTGGTTCGCTCAGATCATCTGTTGCCAATAGCCTTCAACTGGATTGTAATACAGTATACAGGGTGGAAACCAGCAGTCCGGTAACAGTAAATAACAAAGCGAATACTTCCAAGACAGCAGTATTCGAGAATATCACCCCATCAAGTGGCGGTACTATCAGGGTGTATTGTAGTGCTACAACGGGTAATTCAAACAGTTTCCTAAGCACTCTCAATTTCATCACCATCGAAAAAACCAACTAACCTATGTACAAGAGTCTTTGCCTATTGTTAATGCTATGTCTGACTTGTCAGTTATCTGCGCAAACGCGTATCCAGGTGAAGCGTGATACGGTAAGCGTGATCAACGGGGAACTGGTTATCAATAATACAACTAAGAATCAACCAGGCTTTTTGTATAACATAGGCAACGGCATTACACAATTTCGTGCAGTTACAAATGTTTTGCCATCCCAGCAGGGCAACGCCGGTAAATTTCTCACAACTGAAGGAGTTAATCCCTATTGGGAAGCGTTTACCGATGTGAACAGCATCTGGCAAAGCGATATAGCTGCCCTGGAAAACTACAGCGGAAGTGCAGTCTTTGCAATCCTGCCAGAGAAAGGTGTATTTAAGTACGACGGAACAAGCGTTGGTCTTTCTATAAATCATACCGCCGTTCTGAACTCGGCAAAAGGCGATGGCTCCCATTATTGGGTAAGAACTTTTGATTTTACAGGAGGAGGTGGGCAGAGTACCGGTGGATCAGGTGGGGAAGGTGCAATGTATGCACCAGCATTTACAGGCATTGGTAATACATCATCAGTTACATCGCTGACTGCTTCCTATACCAAAACCGGAGATATTGTCAATGTCAGCGGAAACTTTTCTTTTAAGGCAACCACCGTTGCAGCTTCCCAGGTGAAACTTTCTTTACCATATCCTGTTTCTCTTTCTGTGGGTGTGTGGGGAGGCTCGATCACAGGCAATGGAATATTCAGTAATGACATTACGGCCTTCGATCAGAACAATATACAGTTTTCTTTCAGTCCGTCTAATACAAATGCCGCTACTTACTCTTATGGATTCACTTATAAAACGGGGAGTGGTACCGTGTCATCGGAGATAGCTGTAAGTACAACCTCACTATCAGGTTTCACTTCTGTACAGGGAGCAGCAGGCACTTCTCAGAGTTTCTCAGTTTCCGCAAGCAATCTTTCCGGTAGCCTGTCACTGACAGCTCCAACGGGTTTCGAATTGAGTAAAGACAACAGCGCTTTTTTCGGCACCTTGTCGTTTTCTCCTGTATCCGGAACTGTGACTGGTCAAGCTGTCTATGTTCGGTTGTCTTCAGGAGCGCCCTCAGGAACTGTTTCTGGTGCGATAGCTGCAGCCTCTGCCGGGGCGGCAACCAAAAGCGTTAACGTGTCCGGAACTGTAGGTCTTTCTAATGCACCAAATCTTGTAGTTGGCAGCAATGCTATCACAGGATTAAATGCAACTTTAGGCACAGCGGGCTCAAGCAAAAACTTCACACTCTCGGGTGCGAATCTTTCTTCAGTTGTAACCCTTAGTTCTACTTCCGGTTTTGAACTTTCCAAAGATGGGAGCGTTTATAATACCACTTTAAGTTATTCGATATCGGGTGGTTCCTTAGCACAACAAACCGTTTATGTTCGGGTAAGCAATGCTGCTTCTTCTGGTACGGTATCAGGAAGTATTACTATTAGCTCCACCGGGGCGACTTCTCAGAATGTTGCACTCTCTGGTTATGTTAGTTCTGGTGCAGCCGGAAGTTCAGCCAAATTCAGGTTGAATTCAACAACGCCTGCTGCCTTTAGCGGGTGGACAGATCTGGTGGGCGATCCGGGTAATGCCTCGCCAACGGTTACAGATAATACCACCGGCTTTGGCCTCAGGTCTACAGGTACGGCCAACTGGAATAAAAGCTGGGGACAGACCTGCGGCAATGACAATCTTGGACAGCTTACCTCCGATGGAAATGGTTTTTATTTTCCAGTCGAGGCAATAAAGTCTGGCTATTATAATTATCAAACTTATAGCTCTACAAATAAATATCAGCTCGAGTTTTTCAACCTGAATCCTGCGAAAACTTATCGCATCACTATTCTCGGCAGCATGACTGTAAATATCGGTGTTACGAACGATCCCATTTATACGGAGTATAAAGTAAAAGGGGCGGTCGTATCTTCCGGTCAGACTTTACATAACTGGGGCAACACTTCTCAATACGTACAGTTTACGGACATACTTCCAACAGACGCGGGTTTAATTGATATCGGTGTATATAAACCAACAGGTGGAACCCAGGGCAATTTTGGCTGTATCAATGCGATACAAATAGAGGAGATGGGTGCGCCATCGCCAACAGTTGTAGTAAATACTACCTCTATTCCTGATTTTTACAGCGTTTCCGGGACAGCTGGCTCTGCTAAGACAATTGCCGTTTCCGGAAGTTATCTAACAGGTAATGTCACAATAAGTACGGCGGGTAATTTCGAACTTTCAAAAGACGGCGTAACCTACAGCACTTCGATCAGCTATCCACCTACGTCCGGTAGTCTTACTTCTCAAACTTTTTATGCTAGGATTATTGCTGCGGCATCATCAGGCCCGGTAAGCGGAACGATTACGCTTTCTTCCCCGGGAGCCACTACACGCACGATTGATATTTCAGGAACCTGCGGGTCGAATTCGGTTACCGCAACAGCGAAGTTCAGATGCAACCGAACCACTCCAACCGCTTTTAGTGGCTGGACGGATCTTGTTGGCGATCCGGGAAATGCGACACCGACAGTTACAGATGTCACTACAGGCTTTGGTCTGAGAGCGACGGGAACTGCCAACTGGAATAAAAGTTTTGGTCAGACCTGTGGTAACGATAATCTTGGGCAAACAGTCGCAGATGTCAATGGATTTTACTTTCCGGCGCAGGCGATCAAATCCGGATACTATAACTACAATAATTTCAGCAGTACCGGAACTTATCAACTTGAGCTATTTAACCTGAATCCTGCGAAGCTTTACCGTATTACCATCGTTGGTAGCATGACAGAAACAATTGGTGTTGTAAGCCCGCCGGTGAAAACAGAATACAAATTACTGGGCAATACACTTTCTGCAGCGCAAAACCTGGATGGTTGGGCGAACACTTCAAAGTTTGTACAATTCTCAAATATTGTTCCCGCATCTGCAGGCACGATTAAGATCTCTGTCTTCCGTCAATCGGATGGCCTTGGAGGTAAGTTTGGTATCATCAACGCTATACAAGTGGAGGAGATGCAATGAGAAACAAACTAGGTATTCTACTTTATTGGTTGTTTATAGGCTTTCTTAACATGGCTTGGGGTCAAACGGCGCCTACTTACAAATACTACCATAACGGGACAAGAGACGTCTTTACGCCGGCTGTCGCTAGATTCAGGCTGAGCCTTACGAATCCATCCCCACTGGTGCTTTCAGGATGGACTAATCTTGTCGGAGACGCAGCAAAAGTGATACCTACCGTGGAAGATCCGGTAACTCATATCGGGCTAAGGTCGACGGGTCTTATTAATTGGAATGGATCCTATGGTAGCCATAATGGCTATAATGGCGCCGGCGCAAGCGTGGACGACGGAGGTGGCTTTAAATTTCCCGCAGAAGCGATCAAAAACTATTGGTATAACTATCTGGATTTTACTTCAAGCGGGAACAAGCAGTTGGAAATTTTTAACCTGGATGCATCACTATTATATAAAATAACGATTGTTGGCTCGGTGAATCTTTCGAATGTGCCATCCCCAGCCTGTTCGGAATATACAGCGAGCGGTTCAACGACAACAACAGTCAAAACGCTGGACGTTTACAAGAATACATCAAAGTACGTTGAGTTAACGCTGCGTCCCGGTAGCAATGGCATTATCGCGCTCACTGTCAATCGGGAAGCAAGCGGTAGCAAGGGAAATTTTGGGTTTATTAATGCAGTTACCATTGAACAGGCGACATTTAATGCTCCATCCGCGCCGCAGAACTTCAGTCTTTTGGAAGACAATGGTAAACTAACATTATCCTGGAGCGCTCCATCCTCAGACGGGGGCACTCCAATTATTGGTTACCGGATTTACAGGGGATCGTTGAGCGGGACTACTACCTATTTGACCTCAGTTGATAACAGCGCACAAAGTTTTTTAGACGATCCGCTGGATAATGAGCGCACTTATTACTACACAATAAGTGCAGTAAACGCTCAGGGGGAAGGAGTGGTTTCTGCGGAAATACGGGGAACTCCCTCCAGCGTTGACAGAAAATTTTATTGGTACAGCATAGCCGGTTGGGATGCCCAAAACCCCGCTCAGCGCGCAATGATTTACGAACCTGCTGGCTACAGGGATGGTAACAGTAATAAGTATCCGGTGATACTTTCCCTGCATGGCAATGAAGGATTTGGTACCGATATCGCACAGATTACAGCATGGGCGCTGCCTGGAAGAATAAATAATGGACAAAAGATGGAGTGTATCGTGGTGGCACCCCAATGTGCGCAGGGAGCGGGATGGTTGGGGACAAATAAGGTCAGTAATGCGCTTGCTTTTATTATGGCAAACTACCGTGCAGATCCGGACAGGATATACCTGGTAGGTACTTCTGCCGGAGGGCAGGGCGTGTGGGGGCAGATGAAGTCTAATGATGCCTCTTTTGCCGCTGCCATTATGGTTTCAGGAACTGGTTCGGTAAATTCAACAACAGAAAAAGATCGTGCAAGAACGTATCCTGCATTGTTCTTTGGTGGCGATGCCGATGTTACTCAGAAATTCTTTGTTTCAGGACAAGCCAATACCATGACCTGGCTGTTGAGCGAACTCAATACTGGCGTATCTAAACCGGTTATTCCGCTCCAGATTGCTACAGTTAAAGATGGAAGGCACCAACCTGAAGTGTGGGATGATCGGGTTTTTGATAAGTCAAAAGCTTATTTCGATTTCGAAAAATGGTTGTTGAATTTTTCGAGAAATATGACTCATAATGCAAGAAAGCAGGTTGAATTAATAGAAGGATTTATTGTTGCAGGAAATTATGAGGATGCATTATTTTCTTTAGAGAATGCAAACACCTACATCAACAAACTAGGAAGCGGCGACCCTGAAAAGGCAGGACTTCAAACCAGGCTCAATTCTGCGAAAGCAACCATCGATGCAAAAGGAAACCGTTACCTTGTTAAGCTCGGAAGCACATTATCAGTAGGCAACATAAATAGTCTGAGCAGCGGATCTACCGGTGCGCATGCGGATCACCTGGTGAACTCCAGTGGTGTTACCTCAAGTATCAATTTTCAGGTAGTTCAACAGACAGCCCCGGACGGGCAACTGTATGGATCCGAATCAACCAATCCCAGCGTGTTTCGTAACAGATACTTTGGTTTTGATGAAGGCTTCCTGCCAAACAGTTTTATAGTAAACGGCGACGGTGGTGCTTTCCGGTTTTCCGGACTCGATAATAATAAGAAATATAAGGTGGTTTTGTTTGGCGCCGTAGACGTACTTGATAACCCACATCCGGCTGAACTAACCATGGTGATAGGAGAGACCGCTAAATATATTTTCACGCCATTCAATTCTCAGGATTATATCCTTTTTTCAGATTTAGCTCCGGTGAGTGGCGCTATTACTTTTCAAGTGAAAGGATCTCCGTTGATAATTAACAAAAATCTTGTCGTCAGGCCGCATAATGCAACCTTGCAAACACCGGTTTCAAATATATCCGGCTATGGAGATTGGAATGGGTATGTAAGCGGTATAATGTTGATAGAGATAACTCGAAGCCCTTGAATTGAATGGGCAAAAATTTTCAATTGTCTGATGCTAATCTAATTTCGATATTAGAAGATTTTAGTTTTGTATTAATGACCTTTAGTCTAGATAAAAATGTATCGATTTTAATAAATTTATTTCGAATTATTTCTGAAATACAAATTAAATTATCTAATTTACATGAGATTGCCTAAACCCTTATCTGTGTACAGAAATACGATTATTAAACCAAGGAAAAAGACATTTATACCTAAATTTCAAACCGATTTGTTTCATCATCCAGCTTCCACTTAAATGGTAATGGTGTTACGGAAATAACTCTCTATTTTTTTGAATTTGTTATTTATGAATTGATTTTCGCTAAGTATAATCCAATCATCTTTTAAATGACCAACATGAAAATTGACATTTTTACGTTTGCTCACAATGAAGAACTGACATTGCCTATCACTGTTGCCTTCTATCGGAGAAAATTTCCGAATTGTAAAATCATCGTTTATGATAATGAAAGTACTGACAGCACAGTTGCGTTAGCTAATACACTTGGATGTGAAGTAAGACCTTTCGTTACCAATGGTCTGTATGATGATAAGGCACTTGTTGACTTGAAGAACAGTTGCTGGAAAACAAGCGATGCTGATTGGGTGATCGTATGCGACATGGATGAGCTGGTAGATGTCACTGAAGAAGAACTGTCAAAAACCACGGCAAATGTTTTTACAACCATAATGTGCAATGTGATCTCGTTGATTCATGGTAGGTTTTATCCAAATAACAAAGATAAAATTCGATTGTTCAAAAGAAGTGCAATTAAAGAAATGAATTGGGAGATCGGGTGTCATATGGAAAATATAGTCCCCAACGAAGGTGTTGATATCGTTAAAGCAGCTGGTTTTACCTGTTATCATATTAAATGGTTATCGTTTCAATATGTTGTTGACAGACATAAAACTTATGCCAAGAGAATGAGCATGCAAAATATTCGTAACAGATGGTCTTATCACTGGCGTTGGTCAATAAGGCAACATAAAAAAGAATATGACAATATTATCAAGAAAGCTTCCAATATCAATCTGATGCCTTCGCTGCTCGCAATTTAGTAAGAACTAATATCCTTTCTATGCCCAGGATTCTTTGTCTATTACTACTGTTATGTCTAAATGCACGTCTATTCGCGCAGACCCGTATCCAGGTGAAGCGTGATACGGTGAGTGTTGTTAGTGGTGAACTTGTAATTAATAACAGTTCAAAGAACACGGTGGGTTATCTGTATAATGCCGGCAACGGAGTAACAAAATTTAAACCTGTGGAAGCCGGCGTGGATGGCAAAGGAATTCAATTCCGGGTAGGGGTTTCTCCAAACTTTCCCATCAAAGGGGACTCCTCTTATATTAATTCAAATTTCATTGGAAAGCAATTGAAAGTTTGGCGCAATGGTATTTTTCAATACCGCGATTCAACGGATGGAATATTGTTGGATACAGTTACCGGCAAACTTATGTTTCATCCATATTTTAAATATGGCGATCGGGTTTATATAGAGGCATTTGGTGGCTACCAGCAATTGGGAAATAACAATTTTGGATTCTTTACAAATGTCGTGGGGCTTAAACTCGGATTATCGAATATTGAAAATAACCGGTTTACCCTGAGATGGGGAACAAATATTTCTACGTTAACAAACAAGCCTACAGTAATAGGCCTTGGATCGTCTACACTTGCTGGTTATCATTTAAATGCTCCGTTCAGGTTGGGGGATAAAATTGATGCGTGGCTTACCAACAACACAACGGATCCCGTATGGGCCAATCTCGCTGTTTCAGGATATACCAGCCAGCAACTGATTGATCAGTCATTTGTTGGGCACAACATATATTCTGCACTTCAGCTCAACCCGGATTTTATGTTTATTTCCTTGCCTGGTAACGATTTTGGTGGAAATGATTATGGTATAAATCTTACGGTGAATCAAGCCCTTCAGAATTATAAAATGATGGATACGATGGCAGCAAATCGTGGTATCCAGATCTTTTGGGAAACAACACAGCCAAGAGGAGCGTACAGTTCGGAGAACCAGGTAAAATTAAGGGATTTGGCCGATAGTATCCGAAGGAACTGGCCCGACCGTTATGTAGAGGGATTTGATAATCTTGTTCGCAAAGACACCACAGCCATAGCAGCTATCCGTCCGGAATATGAAAATGTGTATAGTGGGCTGAATGATCACACGCATCTGAACAGTGATGGCAACCAGCAGATTGCGGGAAGTCTTTTTGCCAGATGGACAGATTATTTTCAACCGGTGATTGGCGTCGGAAAATACGTGATTGATAGCTCGAGAGATGGAGTGCACTGGGGGATTTTTGATGAAGTGTTGGAGACCAACGCATTTAAGAAAAGTTATTCAAGACCTGATACGGCTTTCCGCTATTTCAGGGCAAGGATCTTGTACAACAATGGGCAGTATTCGGCCAACTCGGGGCTAGTACATACCGATGCCATCCGTTCGTACGACACATGGGGAAGAATATTAATTGACCTTGGCGGTGACAGCTTAAATACAATTAACGGGAGCGGAGTTCCTGATGGGAAGTTGACACCAATACCCGATAAGTTCGGCAGATTCTGGAACAACTGGACAGGTGTTGCAAATGGAGGTGGATTCCGGGACGGGGCAACGATCAATTACCTCGTAGATACGGTAAATAATCCTACAAATCTGAGTATAAAACTGATTGGTGATCCGACCGGCAGTTATGCAAGTACAGGCAAGACAGTTGCATTGAATTTCCTTGGTATTAATTCCGATGTAGGTGATTATCCTTCACAAGCCACCATGGACAATATGTTTGTTCATTCAACCGCCAATGCTGCCGGGGTGTCTCTTCGGATTATGGGGCTTGTAAAGTCAAGATATTATAAAGTTAAACTCTGGGGTGCACGTATTGACAGTGATCCGGCTACCAGGGTTTTGGAAACAAAGCTAAGTACGCAAGATTGGTCTACAGCTCAATCTGTAGATACAAGATATCAAACGAATACACCAGGTGATTACAACAAGGCTATCACTTATGTAATAGGCGGTATGGATTCTGTTACGATTGATTTGCGCGTAGCATCCGGAAGTTCCCTAGCACATCTTGGAGTAATTGATATAAAGACAATTCCACCGCCAGATCCCAACGCACCGGTGATCACTTTGCGGGACACGGTGATCACTCTTCCAAAGGATACGGTAAAGTTTACGCCAACGATTGTGACAAATGGAAGCACGATTACGAGCTATTCATGGGCATTGATCAGCGGGCCATCAACGCCGACTGTTACGACCCCGGCAGCTGCCTCCACTTCAATAAAAGGCCTGACGAACGGCTATTACAAGTATAAGTTTACGATTACCACATCAGGTAACAGCACCGTTATCGATACTGTGTTGATCACAGTAAATCCGGATAACGGGACAAAGAAGACCATGCGCATGTATTTTTCGAAAACAAAAGCTGCTGCCGTGCCGGGTTGGACAAATGCTTTTGGATTGGTGTATAATCAAACGAAGTCTTTTACTGATTCGACAACCATGTGGACGGTGAGTTCTGACAGTACGGGTAACAACTTCTGGACACCTTTGGGAGGTACAGATAACGCGTCAGATAATGGTGGTAATCCAACAGGAAATAACAGCGGCACAATTCCGGACATTGTGTTATCTGGCTATTGGTTTAACACAAACATTCAGCAATCCAACAACCGTTACAATTTGACTATTTCGGGATTAAATGCCTCTAAAACCTATTCCATTAAGCTTGCAGGGTCGAGGTTGGCTTCGGCGGGAAATCCGAGATATGCCAGTTGGAGAATAAAAGGAGATGCCACCGAGTATATCCAGAATGCGATAGGTAATACGGGCAGCGCAGCTATTGTAAATGGGTCAGGTACGGCAGTTAGTCTTCCGACAACCCTTGCCCCTGACGCTAATGGCAAAATTTACCTGGGTGTGTTTACTCCTTCCAACACCAGCACCTATGGTATCTACAGCTATATCAATTGTATCATTTTACAGGAAAACTAGTGAAGCGATAAGCGCAAAATGAAATACTGTTTAACGATAATGATTATTGTCTGCTGCTGTTCAGCAGTGGTGGCCCAGCTACCTGCTGACAGCACCATAAAAAAGCCCGTGAAACCCAGGCTTTTTTATGAATACTGTGTGGACAGTACGGCGAAGCATAGGGTGTATATGTTTCGTGTGGATAAGGGCTCTCATGTGGCTTCGGCTATTCGTAACCCCCAGATGAAAGTAAGTCCACCAGTGACACCACCAGTTCAAAAGAAAACACCCTGGCTAACAGTTCACGGTAATGTACTTTATGATGTTAACTATTACTCAAATATTGATACTCCTTACAGCCAGAAAGATGTTTACCAGCATACGGTGCAAACCTACCTGGACATCACCTTAAAGGATCATTATCCCATGCGGCTCTTCTTTACAACCCGTTTTGGCAATTCCTATATGTTTAAAAGCTTTAGTGACCTGAACCTGCTGTACAACAGCCAGCAATTCAGACAGGGTATTAAAGATCAGTTGAAGCAGCGGGTGTTGATGTCGGTACCCGCACTTGCAATGATCGATTCTTTAAAAGGATTGCTTGACGCAAAAAGACGTGAGCTATCGGCGCTGGAAAGACAACAGCAGGATCCTGCTTCGCTCCAGCGAATGATTGAAGCGAGGGAACGTGCCTACTTCAGAAAACGAGCACTTGATACCACGGGGCTATATTCTGATGCAGATTCATTGCTTTTAAAACTAAAAACTGACAAAGATTCAATCCAGGGTACAATAGGTAAGCCATCCGTCAATTCAACGCACTCACTAAAAACAAGCCTGGTAAAAAATATCCGTGATTCTGTTGCACGCCTGCTGAGCCGTAAGGCCGGGAAAGATTCTTTACAGACCATCACCAGTAGAAAGGACAGTAACGAACTCGATTCTTTGGAGCAATCCCAACAGACCAATCGGAAAAAGATCGATAGCCTTCGCCAGCAAATCACTGCTTTACAGGATAAATATGATCGCTTAAGAGCGCTTTCCGCCAAACGCTCAGATGCAAGTATCAAAGAGATCGATGGAATACGCAGCGTCCGTGAATTGCAAGACAAGATGGATGAATACCACATACCTGATTCATCAATGCCAAAAGGTTACAAAACGATGATGGCTATTAAGAGGGCAGGTATTGGCCGCAATATTGTTAACTATTCCGAGCTGTCCGTAAAAAATATAAGTATCAACGGTGTTCAGGTCGAATATAACCCCTCTTTTTACCTGGCATTTGCCGCGGGAACCGTGGACTACCGGTTTCGGGATTTTATTATTCAGCAGAACAGGCAACCGAAGCAATATGTTGGGGTAATCAGGGCAGGTCTTGGGATGAAGGAAGGCAACAATGTGATCTTTACTTACTATGCCGGTAGGAGACAACTCTACAATTCTTTTACGGATACGATTAACTCAAATGTGCAGGCGCCCAATCCTTACCTGATGGGTTTTACAATCGAAGGTAATTACCGGATTGGCGCCCACCACTTGCTGACAGGAGAAATCGCCAAGTCCTCCATGCCCTATTATACAAATGGCAACAAGCCTGACAATCTGCTGGCAGGAACCGTTCGTTTTAAAGACCATACCAATGAAGCCTATTCGCTTAAGCTGGCATCTTATATTCCCGCTACCCAAACGAATATCAATGGTTACTACAAGCGGCTTGGCATCAACTTCCAGTCATTCAGCATCTTTACCAATGGCTCGGCACAAAATGCATGGAACATAAGAGTTGCACAACCATTCTTTAAACGTACATTGGAAGTGGTGGCGGGAATAAACGCCAATGATTTTTCCAACCCCTACGTCGCACAAGGTTATAAGAGTTCAACAGTGTTTAAAAGCCTGCAGGTTACACTGCGCCGTAAGCGCTGGCCGGTATTGTCGCTTGGATATTTTCCGAGTGAGCAGCTCATGCGTTTAAGCGATCAGCAGTATATGCAAAACCTGTTTTATACCATGGTGGGGAGTGTGAATCACTACTACAAGGCTGGAAATGTAATGTATAGCACAGGGTTGATCTACACGCGGTTTTACAACCGTTCTGCGGACAGCAATTTTGTGTATTTCAACACACGAAATCTCCAGCTAAATCAAAGCATCTTTCTGAAAAAACTGACGCTTCAATTCAATCTGGCACAATCGGCCAATAATGATTATGAACTATATACTGCGGAAGGTGGCATCCAGGCAAATTGCAACCAGTGGTTAAGTGTGGGTGCTGGCATCAAGTACAATTATCAAACAGCCTACGAAATAAAGCAGTGGGGATACTCAGGCAATATGATCCTTCGCATTCCGCTGTTGGGGGAATTCAGGTTTATGGCTGACAAAGGATTTATTCCTGGTGCAGGCCGACAGCTGGTACAAAACAATATTGGAAGGTTTACCTACTTCAAAACATTTTAGTGTATAACAAATGCAGGTTATGATTAAAAAGTGGCTATTAACATCAGTAAGTCTGATCATCACGCTGGTGCTTGCGGCACAGGTGAATATGACGCTCCAGGTGCCGCCTTCCGGGGTGTTGCTCAAAAGCCAGTTGTGGAACATACTGCTGGTCTCGGGTGGTAACGGAAACCAGCTGGTGACCGTTAACCTCTCGCTTCAGGATGCACAGACGTCACAGGTGTTGATGTCGGCCAGCTCCCGGCTCATCACGCTTAACCGTGGCACCACGCAACTTAAATCGGAATCGCTGAGCCCGATTCAGTACACCTACTATTCCGCAATTTTTAATAATGACCGTGATCCAAATGGTATGTTACCGGCAGGCAGCTATATCGCCTGCTACACCTTAAAGGGCGATCATGCTACAACCCTTGCGGAAAACTGCATCAATCTGAACATCGAAGCATTAAGCCCACCGCTTTTGCATTTACCCGATAACGAAACTGTGTTACAGACACCGTACCCTCATTTTAGCTGGCTGCCGCCAACACCGCCAGGTCTTTTTAGTGATCTCAACTATGACTTTGGTATTGTAGAAGTGCTTCCCGGACAAAGCAGCAGCGAAGCTGTTCAAAATAATGTACCGGTATTTAATGCCGGCAGGGTAAGGGATATGTTTTATAACTATCCGGCATCCAATAAACAACTGGATACTGGACGACTTTATGCCTGGCGGATCGTTGCAAGAAATGCAGGAACGGCTGTGGGGTTTAGTGAAATATGGACATTTAGGATTTCAAATCCCCCGGCACTTCCGACATCGGCGCTAAACAGCTATGTTTTACTGAGGAAGACAGGTGAGTTGTCAGGACTTTACGATGTTAACAGGGAGGCGCTTGCCATCAAGTATTATTCATATGATAGCGATCATGAAACACTGATAAAGTTTCTGGACGAATCTAACGGTGTGGTTAAAGAAATACCCAAAAAAGTGGTGTACGGAACAAACTATTTTGTTTGCAAGCTTGATAATAGTTTTAAAATAGGCAAAGTCTATACGATAGAGCTCAGTGATAATAATAACGTTAAATATCGCGCTTCCATTAGAATTAAATAAATGTAATTATCCAATTGCTATGATACAACTTCTACATACCCAATATTCCAAAGCTATTGCATGGTGCTTTTTATTTATCTTCTACATCTCAGGTATTGCACCCTCCTATGGTGCCGGCGGCGATATTTCCTCTAAAGCAAAGTCTGTATTCGCACATGTAGAAAACTTAGGTCTTTCGGCACTTCCTTCAGCAATCGGCAAAATCCGTGATAAAAAAGATAATCATAAATCAAACCCTTTAAAATTGGGAAAAGGTAAATTCATAGGGGGGCCCAGTCAACCGGAGATGTCTTCTTTCAAGCCTGTAGGAACCGATAATATGGTAAATCTTTTTACCGGTGATTTTAGTTATAATATTCCGTTATTGGATGTAGGCGGATATCCTGTTAATATTTATTATAACGGAAATCCGGGAGTTGAACAGGAGGCAAGTTGGGTCGGGCTCGGTTGGAATATTAATCCAGGCAATATTAACAGGAACATGCGGGGTGTTCCAGATGATTTTAATGGAGAAGATCAATTGATCGAGCGCCAGAATATGAAACCTAACAAAACTTTTGGTGTGCGTTTGGGTGCTGACTTCGAATTTTCGGGTATCAAAGATCTTTTTAAAGTTCCCTTTGGTGCAGACCTGGGCGTTTCTTTTAATAATTATCTGGGCCCGGCGGTCGATCTTGGGATAAAAGGTGGATTGAATTTTATGCTTGGTAAAAAAGTTGGTCCTGAAAAAAGTACCGGAGGAGACACTACTTCTTTTCCTTTTAATCCCAGCCTTTCATTGAATGCAACCTTAAGTTCCAGAAGCGGTTTGACTCTATCGCCAAATGCTTCGTTTGTAGCAAAGTCATTTAGTGAACATCGTTCTACTTCTGCCGGCCTATCACTTTCTACAAGCTACAACTCAAGGACAGGTATCAAAGCGTTACAACTCAGCGAACAGATGAGCTTTAATCGCTATAAGTCACTTGATGAAGCAAAAAAATACCATACAAAACAGGGTTCAAGTGGAGTAGGTGAAAATGTATTTTCTTCTTCAATCAGTTTTGCGAAACCCAGTTACCTTCCCGTTATCCGTATGCCGGTGACCAATTCTGCCTACGCCGGACATTTTCAGGTAGGAAGTGGCTTATGGGGGGCCTTTGGATCGGGTGAAATTGAAGTGTACACTCAAAAATCTGAAATAGAGGATGCTAACGTCCAACAGGTTAAACCCCTTGTTGGTTATTTGTACTACCAGGAAGCAATTAACAACCCAAATGCGGTGATGGATTTTACGAGGTTTAACGATCATGAGGTGACAGCAAACACTCCAGTAATTTCAGCTCCTCAATACAGTTACGATGTGTTTTCCATTCAAGGCGAAGGTACTGGAGGAACAATGAGAGCCTATAGAAATGATCTTGGATATGTTCGTGACAACAGTACCGCATCAAAAGATAAAAGTTTCAGTTTTGGGGGAGACATTGGTATACCTGGCCATTACGGAGCAAACGTCAATATTGTCAAGACGCCTTCCAGTATTGGCGATTGGGGATCAGGTAATTCTTTAAAGGCTTCTTTGCAATTTGGTCAAGCTTCTGGTTTACATGAAAACGTTTACTTCAGAAATCCTGGAGAATCAAGTGTGATAGCCTCAGACCAATTCAATGGTATTGGTGGAACCGATCTTGTTAGATTTAAGCTGGGAGATTTTGGCCCAACACCATCCGTAACACCCGTATTGGAAAGATTTAAAAAAGATGGCTACCCGAACGGTACTGTTACAGCTTCAAACAACAATAATAACCGCAATAAAAGGAGTCAGGTCATTAGTTTTCTGACTGCCGGTGAAGCGACTTTAGCCGGCCTGGATTCTAAATTAAAAAGCTATAACAGAACCAGTGTGTTAAATGCAGATACACTTGTTTATACAAGCTTTGACAGGATAAGTGATGATAGAAAAGGTCATCATATTTCTCAGATAAATGTTACAGAGGCAGATGGCAAGAGGTATGTATATGGAATCCCGGTGTATAATCTGAAACAACAGGATTTTACATTTTCAGTAGAAAATTCAATAAATAATAAATTAGGTGTTGATCCTGAATTGGATAGGGTGCCAATAAAGAGTGAATGGATGACAACAAGTTCGCCACTACTTAATAGTCCGACAGGAGGGCAAGATGGATATGTACAAATTAGTGAAACACCTGCTTATGCTCACTCATTTCTTCTATCCGGGCTCCTGTCCCCAGATTACGTAGACGTCAAAGGAGACGGGATTACAGAGGATGATCAAGGTAACGCTGTAAAGTTCAATTATACGAAAATGGACCAACCTTACAGATGGCGGACTCCCCTTTCCAATACCAGTGAGGGTAATTTAAATCCGGGTAACAGGTCTGAAAAAAAAGACGACAAAGCTATAGTGTCTTTTGGCGAACGGGAATCTTGGTACCTGCATTCCATTGAATCCAAAACAATGATTGCCTTGTTTGTTCTTGGCGACCGAAATGATGGGAAAGGTGCAAGTAACGTATTGGGCGGAATTAATGCTTCAGACCAATCACAAAAAAAACTGGATGAAATACAACTCTACAATAAGGCTGATATTAAAGCGCATGGTTTGACTGGTACAAATGCTGCAAAACCTGTTAAAACGGTTCATTTTGATTACGATTATTCACTTTGTCAGGGGGTGCCTGATAATCTTACGGTGAGTTCATTGGGGAGAGGTAAGCTAACGCTTAAGAGGATATATTTTAATTTTAACGGCGTTGAAAAGCAGAGTAAGAATCAATACTTGTTCTCTTATGCAAACCAAAATAATGTAAACCCTTCATATGAAGTTAATGCTTCAGACAGATGGGGTAGCTATAAACCTTCAGGTGTAAATCCGATCAGCCAGGGCAATGCCCATTTAAAGAACAAAGACTACCCATACAGCATACAGGATGTCAATAAATTATCTGATATTAACTACAATGCTTCTGCATGGGCATTGAATAAAATATTGTTGCCGTCGGGAGGTCAGATTGAAGTGGAGTATGAAAGCGATGATTATGCTTATGTTCAGGATCGTCGTGCAGCAGATATGATGCAGGTTGTGGGGCTGGGGAATTCAAGTGACTTTACAAAGAGTTCGTCGAGATTATATGACGCGCCAGGACTGAATAATGACCCGTGGATAGATAATAACTATGTTTTTGTAAAAGTCTCAGATCCCTGTGCAGATGCTACAGAAGTACAGCAGAAATATCTTGACGGTGTAAAGCAGCTAGCCTTTAGATATTCCGTTGTAATGCCGAAGGGAGAAGAATATTTAACCTCCTATGCTGAGATTGAAAGCGGTGCAGGTTCTGTGGGGGTGGTGAGTAACGATCACAGCGTTATCTGGCTAAAACTTAAATCAGTAGGCGGGATTAGTCCATTAGCGCTGACCGCACTGGAGTACTTGAGAGAGCAATTGCCTGGACAGGCATTTCCCGGGTACGATGTGTCTGATAAATCTGGACTGGATCAAATCGGATTTATGATGATGGGATGGCTTGATGGATTGCATAAGGCATTTACAGATCCAATTAAGGGCTTGAGGGCTGATAATAGGGCAAAGCTGGTAAACCTTGCAAAATGTTTTGTGAGGTTAACAGATCCGGATGGAATAAAGTATGGTGGGGGAAGCAGGGTTAAATCCATACGTTTAAAAGATAACTGGAAGAAAATGACCGGTCAATTTGATAGCGAATACGGACAGGAGTATGATTATAAAACAACAGAGATCTTTAACGGAATCGAGCGAATAATCAGCAGTGGCGTAGCCTCATATGAACCTTCGATTGGGGGCGAAGAAAATCCTTTTCAAACAATAGTACGAGTGTCTGACAAACTACCCCTCGGACCAACCTCCTATGGCGCAGTTGAAATGCCTGTGCTGGATGCGTTTTTTCCGGCACCTTCTGTAGGTTATAGTAAAGTGACAGTGCGGTCGTTGGCAAAAAATAATCTGCCAGTCGGAAAAAAGTCTCGGTCCGGAATAGGCAAACAAGTGACAGCGTTTTATACTGCTAAAGATTTTCCTGTGTATACCAGCAATACGGTTCTTGATCCGTTATCTGACAGGCAACAACATGCAGCATCAACAACAGCATTCTTATATAAATATGCATTTGACAGTCGGGCTATTTCTCAGGGTTTTCTGATTGAAACCAATGATATGCATGGCAAGTTAAAGTCTCAGGCATCTTACGCGGAAGGTGATGAAAGCACGATGGTGAATTATACCGAAAATTTTTATCGTAATACAGGGAAAAATGCGATGAAGGACCTGTTCAAATTTGCTTATGGTTTGCAGGGCGGAAAGATCGAAAACGGTAACATGGGTATTGATGTGGAGCTGATGACTGACACCCGGGAATTTTCCACAAAGAGTAACAGTGAAGAAATACAAGGTCAGGTAGACCTTTTCCCTGTATTTTTTCCCTTTTGGATACCATTTATATGGCCAGTAACGGGCACCAGCGAAAGTATTTATAGAGCTGTAACAACGACTAAAGTGGTGAATTACCACAGTACGCTGGATAGTGTTTTAGTCATAGATAAGGGAAGCAAAGTGTCCACCAAGAATCTTGTATATGATGCGGAAACAGGTGCGGTGATTGTAAATAGAACCAATAATGAGTACGATGCTCCTATATTTAACACCAGCTACCCTGCTTATTGGGCGTATAGTGGAATGGGGCTTGCGTATAAGAATATTGATGCAATTTTTAGCGGAGCAAGTTTTTCTGATGGACGAGTAGCACTGAGCGGTAATCCAGATCTTGCAACTATTTTCGAAAGTGGCGACGAACTTTTAGTCATATCGGATGCTACCCCAACCTTAGGATGTGATTCGAAAATAGCATCAGAACACCAAGACATTGTATGGGCTTTGGATATGAATAAGGGATCAACATTGCCTCCAGTTACAAACAGCTTTATTTTTCTTGATTCATCTGGCAAGATCTTTACAAGATCGAACGTCAAATTCAGGATTATTCGTAGCGGTAAACGGAATATGCTCAATGCAAATGTTGGCTCTGTTACCTCTATGGTATCTCCATTGATAATAGATGGAGACTTAATAAAGCTGGGTATAAACGCCGATTCCAAAGTTATAAACGCATCAGCGCTGGAATTTAAAGAAAAATGGCAGGTAAGTAAGGATGTTATTAAAACACTTCAAACTATTCCAGGGGGATTTTGTGGTACCGCAGAGGTTGAAAACTGTGTCGGCTACCTAGAAAAAAATATAAACCCTTATAGAAAAGGCTTACTCGGCAATTTTAGGGGACATCGAAGTAAGGTATTTTATGGTGAACGAGCCGAAGGACAGCCTTTGCTACCGCCATCAACTTCATCACCTGTTGGGGCGCTAAACGTAACTAATCTGTCTGCTAACGGCTTCTTAAAAGACTTCAGTTTATACTGGGATTTCGGTACCGGCCAAAGCCTGACGCCTAATTCATCTTCAAGTAAATGGGTATGGAACACGGAAAGTACAAGGTTTAATAGTAGAGGTTTGGAATTGGAAAATAAGAATGCGCTGGATATTTACACTGCTGCTCAGTATGGTTATGATAATACATTACCGATAGCCATCGCAAATAACGCTCAATATGTAAACATGGCAAGTGATGGTTTTGAAGATTACTTTTTCAATGGGCAGGTGAATAATGTTAACCGACTGAATTGTAAAGACAAGAAACATATAGATTTTTCTATGGATAATTCAACCGTTGTTAACGCAAAAGATGCAGGTATTGCTGCTCACACAGGTTCCTATGTTTTGAGCGTAGACGCCAACAGCGTCGCTCAAAAATACCTGACTCCGGTACCAAATGCAGGAAACGAATATTCTTTAGATTTTTCAAGTAGCAGGTTAAAGAAATTGGATGATCCTGGGGGGATTTCACAACTGGGGGGAGGATTACCGAGCAACGTTTTGACTTATAATTCTGGAAATGGATTTAAATTTTCGACGGCAACCACTCGTTTTGATGGTCACTTTGCGCCTTACGACACGCTCAGAAATGGTCTTTATCAACATCAGTTTACAAGTGGATGTAATTTTTATATTGAAATAACACAAGGTAAATTTTACACATCACATCTTTTTTTGAATACCTATTATAGTAGTGTTAACCCATCGTACTCCAATAGAGTTTCGGTTGAGTTGCTGAATATAAAAACATTGCAAACAGTATTTTCAGACGTGCTTGAACAGCGCCTGCCCTTGAGTGGCCCCAGTCAGGCAAATTTCCATGATACGACTATTTATTTATGCCCTGGCATATATCGCGTGACTGGCAGCGTTCGTCAGGACTACAGCAGCACTATTCTTTATTCATCAGATGACAATTATGAATGGACATTGAACGGCTCTGATTCTCCTGACTATAAAACACTCAACGAATCTGATGGATGTCAATACACAGTACCAGCTCCGGCAACACCGGAAATGCTTCATCCGTCATTCGGATTGGTTCCCGGCAAGAAAATGTTGTTTTCTGTATGGGTAAGGCAAGCATGTACAGCCAATGAAGCTTGCCCGCCGTCCAACTATGAGGGTGTGAAGATAGATTTAAACATGTCCAGCTCAGGTTCCGGAAATTCTACAGTAACACTCAAGCCTGGAGGCCCGATCATTGATGGATGGCAAAAAATTGAAGGCGCTTTTGACATACCACAAAGCATTTATTCCCTATACTTAAAATTCAATAATACCACAAATAAGATAGCATACTTCGATGACATCCGTATTCACCCGTTTAATGCTAATATGAAAAGCTATGTATATGATCCGGTCAACCTTCGACTCGTTGCAGAGCTGGATGCAAATAACTACGCATCCTTTTATGAGTATGACTCGGAAGGTACATTAATTAGAACCAAGGCCGAAACAAAAGAAGGCATAAAGACCATTAATGAAACCAGGAGTGCGAAACAAACTTCTATCAATACATTTCAGTAAGAGTCAACTCAATTTCTATGAATACAGGCAGATTTATTCTTTCAATTATCGTGGTATTAATTGCTGCTCTAGCGCCCAGGTTGGCATTCGCTTCAGATACATTGACTCCTTACCATCATTTTATAGAGGTAAGTAGCGGCTATTTGAAGACGCCCATGCACTTAAAATTAAAGATTCAGAAGAAAGCGGACTTTCCAATGTATTCAATTGACAGTAGTATCAGTGAGGCTGAGTTTGTATTGTCGGACAGTGCGACTTATATTAATTACGACAGTTTTGAACAGCTGGTAAATGACTCCATAATGCTGCTGATAAGCCACCTGGATAAACGTATTTTGATAAATCAAAATAATGGCGGTGTGACTGAACGTCTGAAAGCCATGGCAAGTTTAAGAATGAAAGAAACTTCAGCGCAAGAATTGGCCAAAAAGTTTGTGTTGAAAGAAATGGAGGGTGTTAATGGTAAATACACTATTGGAAAAATTAATCTGCTGAGCAGAGTCTTATTAGCTGGTACTCTATTAGCCAGGGAAGAAATCTTGATGCAGTATGATGCTGTCACATTACAACCATTGACCGTACAACAGACAAACAGGAGTCTCGTTCCCATAGATCAGGAGACTTATAAGAATCTTTTCACCCAATCTCAATATACCGATAAACTGATAATAAAGGATGGTAGTTGTTTTCTTGTAAATAATTCGGTGACAAACTATGAGTTTATGAAGGTTCAAGATAATCCAATCCGTCCGGTCGTAACGATCGGTGATTGTATTAAAAAATCTGAAGATGGTAATTATCAGGTGGTACAGGCTTACTCGGATTTTACCCTTGTTGATAATCGTTCGAAAAATTAAACACTATTTAAACTTGAAATATATGCTCTACAGCCCTGGCTTTCGACAAGGAAGAAAACGGCGGTGGTTACGTGCCATTTTTCTCTTACTTTTTTTCTCCCATGGCACCCAGATATTTGCTGGTGGAGAGGGTATCACGACAACAATTCCGGGAACAATTATGCAAGGGCAAACATCTAGTGGAGGTGCTGCTACAATAATTCCATTTCAGGTAAATGCTGTTTCCATTGTCCAATTTTCACGGGATAATGCTTTGGTCAATAAAATTCAAAATGTTATTACTCTGAGTGTCTGGGAGGAGACAGGTGTATATATTCCTGAGAACTTTTGCGTAGATGTTGATTTAAGCATAGAATATAAGACAAATGGTGGTCAGGTTTCAACAACGACAAAAACACTTACCGTAAACTATAACAAGGATGCAAGTGCTTCTTATAATCAGGCAAATTATTTTACTTTCAGTGGACAGGACTACGTAAAGGTTACCATCACAAATATTCACCCTTGCAGCAGCTATACTTTCGATGTAAAAAAGGTTTTGCAACTGCAAAATGAAATCCGCTTAACCCGCTATTACAATTTTGTCACCACTAGTAAACCGCAATTTACCAATCAGCAAACCAACGGAGCAAATCCGGACGAGTTAGCCGTTAACTGGACCTGGCCAGGTTTTGCCGGCAATAATAATGTACAGCTTGAATGGACCTGGATTGAAAATGACGGTAGCCAATATTATGCAAATACCGACGAGAGGTTTTCAGGGAATGCAACTAGGTTATACCTTCCGTATAATGTAAATACCTATAATATTCCTTTGCTCTATGATGGGCCGGGAAAACTTTATTATCGCATACGGGGAGTAAGTATTAAGGATAATGGTAGTTGTATCGATGGAGTTTGGAGCGATGTGCAGCAATTTCAGTTTGATGGTCATAATAGTGGTCTCAACTGGCAAGCCACTACTTCATTTGCGGAAGATGGGAAACGTAAATCTGTAATGCAGTATTATGATGGTTCTCTACGCAGTCGCCAAACTGTAACTAAAGATAATAGCACGAACAAAACAATAACAGCAGAAACTTTTTATGATGGACAAGGGCGACCGGCCCTGCAGGTGTTGCCTGCACCGGGTATAAGTGAAGTAATCGCTTACACTAAAAACCTCAACCTGTTTAATGAACAATCGGCAAATGAAGATCCAGCAAATTATTTTGACTTAAAACCCATTAATGAACCGGATGATAACGAGAGAAAATTACAGACCTCCGGTGGTGCGTCGAGGTATTATAGCAGTGCTAATGAAGCGATCAATACCGGCAATAACAAATTTATTCCTAACGCAGATGGTTATCCGTATTCATTAACCCGCTATACCCCTGATGCCACTGGCAGGGTTCAGGCGCAAAGCGGCGTTGGAGAAGAATTTCGTATGGGTGGCGGCCATGAGACAAAGTATTATTACGGCACCACATCACAGGAAGAGCTTGATGGATTATTTGGTACCGAAGTTGGTGAGTTCTCTCATTATTTTAAGAACATGGTACGTGATGCGAATGGTCAAATGAGTGTCAGTTACGTTGATATGCATGGCCGTACAATTGCCACTGCACTGGCTGGTAATTCACCAGCATCACTGAAACCACTGGATATCGGTAACCCTAATATTTATGATCTTCAAAAAGATGCAAACATTACAAGTAATTTGTTAAGCTCCGGAACGAACACAGTCAAAGACAATGCACTTGAATCTGTCAATACCATATTAGTACCTGCTTCAGGTATTTATAATTTCAGTTATCACCTGGATCCAGCTGCTTTACAGCTTCCTAAATGCTCATCACCGGATCTTTGTTATAAGTATATTTATAATTTAGAGATAGCTATCAATAACGAAGCGGGGGAAAACAGTATTCAGCTAATCCAAAACGGAACGGCTTCGACAACGTCAACACCAAATCTAACCAAGAAGTTCAACAATAAATCGAATTTCAACGCCAATGGCTGCAGTGCAGCCTTCACAGATGAGACTGGAAGCCCTGTTGCAGATAATATTGTAAATATCAGCGTGCAATTGCAGCCTGGTTCTTACACTATTCGAAAGACCCTCACTTTAGACGAGGAGAGTTTACAAACATATCTCCAGCAATATCTTCAACCGAATGTGGGAATTTGTAGTACTAAAGAGCAAATCATTGATTCTATCTATACCATTTTAAAATCCACTACGGGATGTGAGGTTACTAATTCATCAACTGTTTCTGACTGTCAGCGTTGTCAGGATCAACTGGGTACGTTTCAACAATACAAAGCAGGCTATTTAGCAGCCAGCAACGGGCAAGCACTTTCTGACGGACAATTGCTGGCCTTTTATACTGAGGAAGCTCAGCGTTGCAGGAATCTTTGTATGAATGTGTCTCATCGGCTGGATGCGATAAGGCAGGGAATGCTGGCAGATATGATGCCTTATACCGGCCAGTATGCTACCAATCCGCTTCCTGCCAACAGTAAGCTGGTAACTATTACCGGTAAAGTATATGATCGCAGCAACATGTACAGTTCATGGGATATTTTTGCAAATAATCTTTACAAAACAAGTATACCCACCTTTACAGGCACAACGCCTGATGACTTCGAACAGCAATTTCAGCCATCCTGGGCAGAGGCACTATTGACGCATCATCCTGAATACGGAAGATTAACAACCGCTCTAGATCTTCAAAATAGTTATAATGTTTACGACTGGATAGACGGTTTTATGTCTGTTGATACCTGGGACGCGGCCAGTTCCAAAAATTACCTGACTCAGTTATCTACCCTCGACCCGCTGATTGCAAGTGTTCCCGATTTTTCAAGTGGCGATAAAACTAAAATGGGTAACTATGTAAATGGAACTGGCACTGGTTGGTATAAAGGACTTTCCATGTGGCAGATAGCCTGGGGTAAAGTGCGCTGTAAAAATGCAGTTAGCGGAGAGCCAATGGAAAATTGTTTCAGCAATGCAGGAAAGGTGCCCGATGGCACTTATTCAAGCCTGCCGATGGAAGAGCGCGACGCCATTTGGAATGCGTTCAAGAGTATGTACGCATCTGTCAGGGATGAAATGCTGACAAATTATCTCAGCGCTAAAACACCGATCTCTGATGCTTCATCACTCGTGAGTCAGGGCTATGCGCTTCATTTTGTGAATAACAGCAGCATGCTGGGGCAGCAATATGCATGGACCTGGTATCCCACTTCACCAATCAGTCCATCCAGTTTGCTTAGTGGCCCTTCTTTGCCTGGCATTTCTATGCAGGATACCCTGAAACAATTGTATTCCGGTGGTTGCAGCAGCTACGTACAAGGATGGAGAAATACTTTAATGCAATGTCAAGGAATTAATAATCTGCCTAATCGCGATGTCGTACTTGATGATATCATCGCTCGTATGGAGGCGCTTTGTAAGATGGGTACTGATGCTGCGAATCCCTATGGAGTTTCTACGTTGCCGCCCTTTAAAAATATGTCCAATGGAGATGTAAGCTTTGAGCAGATCATTAACAGTGTACTTCAGGCCAAAGGAATTTCTAAAGATTTATTATGCAATGCCTTCGTGATTGAATTTCCAAAACCCTATGCGGTGGGATATGGGCTTCCTTCCCAGATGATCTCCTCACTGGATACCTGTACCTGCAAGCAGTACAATGATATAAAACAAGCGGTTATTAATACTGGTTTTGATCCTTATAACTATTATTCATTTAATGACTATTTGAGGAGCACCCATAAGGATACGGTAACTGTTGCCCTTTTCAATGCACTTCAACACTGTAGTGAGCTAGGCCAGCGCAGATGTGAAGGTGGTTCGGGTGGGACCTTTAACTATTCTCCGGAAGCACAATCGCCTGAGATTACAATGGCTGCTCAAATCGTTCAGGAACCTTCAGTTACCGCATCGGTATTTTCAATTCCTGCTATGCAAGATTTTGGCATTAGTAATGTTTTAAATACCGTATCATCAAAAACACCTACAAGCGAAATTGGTTCTAGTGGCAATGGTGATGATTATCATTTAATACAAGCAACCTATGGCTCATCTTTGGAGGATGTACAACCTGATACTGTAGGTGCCCCTATCCAAATGTTATATCTTGTCCAGGACCCTTTAGCGAAATGTGATACGCCGTATTATTACCATCTGCCGGTTGCGCAACCACTGCCATATTTCCTCACTTGTGGTTATGTCGATCAGCAAGCATGTTTGTCATGTAAACAGTTAAGTGACTTGCTAACCAGTTTTAAGCAGACATTTCCTACCGCTGCTGTTGCATTTCATGAAGGCAATGTAAGGGAAGACTCGGCTGCCTGGAATAGCTTGTTTCAGCGTTTTGTAAATTTTCGTACCGGTTATAATTATACATGGCTTGATTATTATAGTCATGCAAAAGCCTCGGGTTGCGAACTAGCAAACTATGCAACCAATACCAGTACGGTATCAGTCATTTGCAGAGATTCTGTGTCAATTAAAGACACGATTCTTGTGCAAAGAGACAAGCCCTGCCAGAAGGCTTACAATATTGCGGTGAATATGGCCGAAGAAATTTATGAAAAAAGGAGGAGTGCCATTCTTGCAAATGCTGAGACTGCATATCGTGCTGGCGCAATGACTGCTACTGGGGAAGCCTTTAGCATGAGCTACGGAAATAGTCTTTATCATTTTACGCTTTATTACTATGATATGGCCGGCAACCTTGTAAAAACGGTTCCGCCAAAAGGCGTAAAAGCTGATTTTAGACAAACGTTTCTAGATCAGGTTAAACAAGCAAGAATAAACAACACAGATAAACTTGTTTTGCATAAACTCGTCACCAATTATAGGTATAACAGCCTTAACCAGGTAGTGGCTCAGAACACGCCCGATGCCGGTACCTCACTCTTTTGGTATGACCGTTTGGGCCGGCTGGTTATCAGTCAGAATGCAAAACAGTATCCGGGTTCTCAATACAGTTATACACTATATGATGTGCTGGGCAGGATTAATGAAGTCGGCCAGATAGCAAGTACGGATAAAATGACCCAGGCAAAGAGCAGCGGTATGGTTGATTTGGATGCATGGCTAACAACTGCCAAATCTACGAAAGAGCAAATCACCAGAACCTACTATGATTTTCCTTATTATAACGCTGAAGCTGTAATTTCACTTGAACCATTAATTACGCAACGAAACCTTCGCAACCGCGTTGCGTGGACGGCTGTATACGATAACAATACAGACCTTGAGCAAACTGACCATATTGGCCATGCCAGTGCAACATTTTATACCTACGATATCCATGGAAATGTTGATACGTTACTGCAGGATTACCGAAAGGGAATCATGGCAGAGAACAACAATGGCAATCGTTTCAAAAAAATAGCGTATCAGTATGATTTGATTAGCGGTAAAGTAAACGAGGTTGTTTATCAACCGGATATTGTTGATGCCTCGTTACCGACCGGGATTAGAATATTTGCTGACAAATTCTATCACCAGTACAAATATGACGCAGAAAACAGGATTACCGAGGTGTGTACAAGCAGGGACAGCATTTATTGGGAAAGGGATGCTTCCTATCAGTATTATCGGCATGGTCCAATGGCCCGGCTTGTTCTTGGACAACAACAAGTTCAAGGCCTCGACTATGTGTATACCTTGCAGGGGAGAATAAAAGCAATTAACCCATCCTCCCCGGCCGGCACAGGAGTATGTGCTGAAGGGTTTGCTGCTAACGATCTGATATTGACGGAACGAAACGCTGGTGATCCTGCCATATATACAGGTCGAAATTCAATAAGTTTTGAAGAAGGGTTTATCAATGGAACTACAGACGACTATTTTAGTGCCGTTGTTGATGCAAGCTACGCACCTTGTAACAGCAATGCAGGAAACTATAATACTACCGATGGCAAGACTGAAAGTAAGGTTGCCGAAGATGCATATAATGTGGTCTTAAACTACTACGACAAAGACTACAGCGGTATTAACGCCCCTTCTCCATCAATAGGAATGGCAACAAAGCTAGGAATATATAACGACTACAAGCCACTATACAATGGCAATATCAGCAGTATGGCAGTTAATCTCACTAAACTCAACAGTCCAATGGTTTATGCGTACCAGTATGACCAGTTGAACAGGCTGGTGAATATGAACGCCTACAACAGCAGTGATGAGAACTGGGGGAGTTTAAGCTCAAGTACTAATTACCAAGAATCTTTGGTTTACGATCCTAACGGCAACATAATAAAATATAAACGGAATGGTAATTTATCGTCTAATCCACTTATGGACGATTTTTCTTATGCATACGATTATTATACAGCTGGAGGTATTAAAAAATCATATGTTCCCAATCAAGCTGTTCCTTCAGATGCCGCTATGTTAACAAATAGGTTAAACTCCGTTAAAGATGATGTTTTAGACGGAATTTATACTGGAGATTTGGACAATCAAAATGCTGACAATTACAAGTATGATGCAGTCGGTAATCTTATTAAGGATACTAAGGGTGAAATTGGTTCAATTGAATGGAATGTCTATGGAAAGATTATCAAAATCATAAAGAATGATGCCATAAATACTGTAATAGCATACTCATATGACGCAGCTGGGGACAGATTAAGTACGACAATTTCTAAAAATGGTATTGATAATATCATTTGGTATGTAAAAGATGCGAGTGGGAATGTTGTAAGTGTTTATAGTGCTATAAAAACTGATGCAAATGCAATTACAGAACTTAAACAAGCAGAATTGCACTTATACGGCAACCAGAGGCTAGGCATTCTAAATACTTCCCTTGATGTGTTAGCTAATCTAAATGTTAATTTAACTGATAACGATGGGTTGACTAATACTTTTAAAGGTACTTTTGAACGAGGTGATAAGAACTTTGAACTGTCAAATCATTTGGGAAGCGTGTTATCAATAGTTACCGATGGAAAACTACAAAATACAGCTGATAACCAGATTGTAAGCACCTATAGTCCGAAGATTGTCAGTGTTAGCGATCAAGCCCCATTTGGCATGAATCTAATTGGAAGAAACTGGAATTCAGATCGTTACCGATTTGGGTTTAATGGAAAAGAAAAAAATGATGAGGTTAATGATAAGAGCGTCACATATGATTACGGATTTAGGATTTATGATGCTAGGATAGCCAAATTTTTGAGCGTAGATCCGCTTCAAACAAAATATCCGTTTTACACACCTTATCAATTTGCCGGGAACCGGCCTATTCAGGCAAAAGATTTAGATGGTAGAGAACCAGATCTTATTAACTTTATAATTGACTATTTTTATGTAAGACCTGCTGTTAAAGTATCGAATGAGAGTAAGGTTTATGTAAAGAACTTAAACACGGTAATGTCTCATGACAATATGGGACATTTTGATCAATCAGGCAAATCCGGATCCATCCAAGATCAGGTTGATCAGAAAAACTTGAATACTGGCCTTGCTGAAGCTCAACTTGCTAACAGTACCGCCTCTGCGACTGATGGAGCCCTTGAATTCGCGTCCACGCCATTCAAAGTTGTGTTTCCAGAAGCTGGGTTAATTGAGGCACCGATTAACTATGGTAATGGTGATAATTTGAAAGGAACATTAAATTTGGCTGGGGGGTTATTAGGAAATCTTAGATATCTTGAAGGACTTCAAGCGATAAAACAAGGTGGAAATAAGTTTTCATTGAAAAGTTTGGGAATACTTAAGAAGGCATCCAAAAATTCGAATAGCGGTACCCTTAGTTCCTACGATAATTATGGTCTTGAATTTAGTGATGATGGTTTAAGCATGACTGGATCGGGCACTCCTTCTGTTGCCGCAGAAGCAGGGATTCAGCTTAAAAATTCTGTAACCGACGTATTAGGCAGTGGGTATAGTTCTGTAGCTGAGGTTACTGTGCCTATTAAAAACACTGACCTGCTGACTCAACTAAATGCATCTTCAAAGGGAGATTGGGTTAAAGTTTACGAAGCTGGATATCAGAATGGGAATAAAATAGAAACACATTATTTTCGAAACAATAATACAAGCCAAGTATTTGATGTAAAAATTAAATACAATTCATGGCATCAAAAAGCATTTAAAAATAAGTAAAGCAATGAAGCTGGATATTCTTGAAAAAGTTCATGAAACCGGAAGTCTGACTATTATTGTACAACCGGTTATAAGCATACTTCTTAGCGCAATTAATGATTGGCCTAATCCAGTAGTTAGTACTGAAGACTACGAATCTGAAGTTTATAAACTGGTTGGTGAGGATATTAATAAAAGAAAAATAGAAGATTTTATTTCTAGAATTGATTTTTCGACAAGAGCTTGGGAAGCAGAATCTTTAAGTCAACTTCTGGAAGTTTATAATTACTATGAAGAAACGGTGCAATTAAGTGCAATTTTTTTGGATTTGAAGGAAAAAGTAGAAGGGAAGTAAAAAGTCATTGAGCGATAGCATCTCCCCAGTTGGCCTAAGGATGCCAAATAAAAAGTAAGAAGTTAACGCAAGAATGATGCGTTGGTTTTGTGTATGGGTTCTTGTGCGGGTAAGTAACTGGAGATTTTCATTCTCCACAACATTTACTTTCTATTTCGGAGTGTTTCCCAGGTGGATTTCAGTAAACATGGTAAATATTTATCAGGGCATGGACACAGTATGAGTATTGCCGGCGATCTTGGCAGTGGGCATACATGTCATATTCCAGTGAACCAAGTTCCTGCAGAATATTTAAAAATACCTAACGGAGTGGAATATTCTACAGCTCCTAGCAATTAAATTTATATGATCGAAGAAATAATAAAAAAATACAAAAAACTTTCTGATGCATTAGTTTGGGAAGTGGTTTTTTGTCTATCGGGCTTAAATAAAAGGATTGAAATTACTATCAAATGCATGAATAGTTTGAATGATTATGCTTTCGAAACAGTAAAATTTAGTTTAATAGATGTATTATCTTTTCGATTTATTAAGAAGGAAAGAGAATCAAGCACTGTCATAAATGAAGCATTGTTAGTCTCATCGGAAGGAAATATCACATTTGATTTTTTTTCTGTAAAATTTGAAAACCAAGAATTAAAAGTAAATGTTGATTCGGACTTCAAAGTTACCATTAACTATTGATTCTTCTGTACGTGTAACTTCATCGTTTGCAGAATGTTTTTCTGCAATAGTATCCGGTACTGGGCTATGCAGTTCAGTAAAGGTTAAGTGCCTGACATGGTCTGAAGGTAGTCGGTTGTTTCTTTTTAGTTCTTGCAACCTGAAAAGATTCAATTGACAATAAGAAGAAGATTAAAGGTGTTTGCATAATAGCTCCCCCTGCTGAATGAAGCTGGCAAACCGCTTACCAGAGGCACCAAGTATAATACCTGGGATATTTTTGCATCAGGCCACTACAGGGTATCCCTCCGCTGAAGTACATCTTGTTTAGTTATTGGTAGTCGGTTTCCATTTGTGAGGCAGTAGCTGTTCGATTTTGTTGATGGGGTGATTGTTGATGCGCTGCAGAACATCTCTGAGCCATACA